>ERZ887849.41-NODE-41-length-118508-cov-59.167881_pt1 | contig 118508 bp, 82 predicted proteins | sample MGYA00521267_ERZ887849 | MGnify/ENA primary metagenome ERZ887849 (study PRJEB32303, sample SAMEA104408601) | aquatic metagenome | biome: Brackish water; feature: Pelagic; material: water | place: Baltic Sea | collected 2014-06-06T16:11:00 | depth 2,863 m ...
GCCAGTGATTCGCTGGAAGTTGCCGCAATCGCAAACGATGACTCGCCCGTCGATGTTGACTTGGATGGCACGTTATTGGCTGCCGGTGATTTACTTGTTGAAGGCGATGCAGATCAGGCATCGCCCATCAATGGGTTGGCTGCTCTAACAGACGACGGCCAGCCGGTGGATTCCAGTGCCGACGCGGGCAACGTTGAACTAACCGGCACGCCCAGCGAATACCAGATACCCGTTGACGAAGTAATGGGGCAGCTGGAATTGCCGTTGATTCTGCTGGTCGGTTTTATACTGATGGCCGTGATTCATGTGGACTCGATTCGAGCCGCATTTTTTGCGCTGCTGCGGTACGGTTTACGAGTTTTGCGAACCGTTTTGTACGATGTTCCGGCGGCCATCATCCGTATGCCGGCGATTCAGAAATTCTGGCGATCGCGTTTGTTTGTGAAAGTGCGGCGACACGTCACAAATCCGTTACTGATTGCGTGGGTCGGCTGTCAGGTTATTCCCGTTTTGCTGCGACTTCAGCCGCAGGACTGGCGACTGGTGCTGGTGGTCGCTCTGCTGCTTAGCCTGGCCCTGAATTCTCGGCTGGGCAGAGACACGGAAGAACTGACGGCAGAATGGCTGGCGAACGCCTGGCACGATCTGCGTTCGCGGTTCTTGATGGCGCTGCTTGATTGGGTGATGGACTTTTTTAAGTGGATTCTAAACACCGTTGAACGATTCATTTATGCCGTCGACGAATGGCTGCGATTTCATAGTGGAGAAACCTGGATCACGGTCGTTGTGAAGGCCATTTTAGGCGTGGCGTGGTCGTTTGTTTCGTTTCTGATCAGAATTTACGTCAACCTGCTGATCGAACCAACTCTGCATCCCGTGAAGCATTTTCCCGTTGTCACGGTGGCTCACAAATTGTTCCTGCCAGTGATTTTGATTCTGGAACATTACATGCGCAGCAACTTGACGCCCTATATTGGGCTGCCGCTGGCAGGTTTGGTGACTTGGTTTAATATCGCATTTTTGCCGGGGATCTTTGGATTTCTTGTTTGGGAGCTGAAGGAAAACTGGCGACTGTACGCGTCTAATCGAGTTCCCACGTTGCGGCCCGTGGCCATCGGTTCTCATGGTGAAAACGGTGGCCGGATGTTGAAGCCCGGCTTCCATTCAGGGACTCTGCCCAAGCTGTTTCGAAAAATGCGAGCGTTGGAACGTAAGGAAGTTTCGTATCAGCGATTCAGTAATCGCCGTGCGTTGCGAGAAGCTTTGGAGCATAGCGAACGCGACATTCGCCGATTTGTTACGCGAGATCTTGTGCGACTGCTGAAGTATTGCAGCGTTTGGGAAGGCGTAGATCTGGCATGTTCAACGGTTCGAGCAGCTTCCAACAGCATCTTGATCGAACTGGAAGCAAAGTCGCTTGGCGATTCCCCTGTGCAGATTCTGTTTCAGGAACAAAGCGGCTGGTTGGTCGCCAGCGTGGCCGAACACGGATGGCTGAATTCAGTGACTCCTGAAATGACTCACAGCTTCGAAACCGCTTTGCGTGGTTTCTATGTGAAGACCGGCATTGAACTGGTGCGAGAACAGATGGAACGCAATCTGATTGGACCTCATCCGTACGATGTTTGTAGCCTGGGCCTGGTGATCTGGCCCGACCGTCAGTTTGACCGCGAAATCACGATCGACCTACACCGCCGCCATCAGATCAAGCCGATGCCTCCCAGCATGGCAGCCAGTTACGGTGTGCAGCCGGTTTCTCGTGAAGCCGTGGTGTTTTCCGAAGTCGGCCTGCGTTGGGCCGATTGGAAACGAGTGTGGGCGGTTCCCGAAGACAGCGAATCCGCCACCCCGCTACCTTTGGCCTGTATGCAGTCCGCCAGAAGTTCTCTGCTGTCGTCCGGACGCGGGTAAGAAATAAACTTGTCAGCCACCGATGCACGAGGCAGTCGTTCGTGCACGAGGTGGAATCTGGGATCGTCTGATATTTACCGAATGTCGATTCCCATCACCTTCGCTACCGAATTTACTTCGGTGGGAATAGGATTCCGCACGACTTTAATCAACTCAGCCCAGTTTCAAGCTGCCTTTGCTGTCGCCGAGTTCCTTGAGTGGTGCGCCCATGCGTTCTGACATGGATAGGAACAGGTTGTTCAGCGGCGTTTCTTTTTCGAAGTTGATGACTCGGCCTGTGTCCAACGTGCCTGCACCTTTGCCGGCCAGGATGATGGGCAGGTCGTCGTGAGCGTGTCGATTGCCGTCCGAAATTGCGCTGCCGTACAGAATCATGCTGTTGTCCAGCAGGTTGCCCTGGCCTTCTTTGACCTGCTTCATGCGAGTCAGAAAACCGGAGAACTGATCGACCAGATATTTGTCGATGCGAGCAATCTGCTCTTTCTTTTCCTTGTCGTCGCGATGATGTGACAATTCGTGATGGCCGCTTTTAACTTCAACTTCGCGATAGGTGCGGTTGCATCCGGCGTCACCCACCATAAAGGTTATGATTCTTGTTGAATCCGTTTGGAAGGCCAGAATCATGATGTCGTACATCAAACGCAGATGTTCTGTCAGTTCTGCAGGCACGCCGTCCGGAAGGTTCATTTCCGGAATTTCGGTTGGTCGCAAATGGTTGGCTCGATCGATTCGTTGTTCGATTTCACGAACGCTGGTGAAATATTCGTCCAGCTTCTGGCGATCAGTGCCGCCCAGTTGTCCGTTAAGTCGCTTGGCGTCATCGGAAACGAAGTCCAGAATGCTCTTGCGGAACTTGTTGCGTCTTTCTGCTGAAGCGGCGGCTTCAGGATTTCCAAACAGGCGTTCGAAGGCCAGTCGAGGATTGATTTCCTTGGCGGTGGGTGTGTTGGGAGCCTTCCAGCTGACGTTGGTGGAATACGCACAGCTGTATCCTGAATCGCAGCTGCCAGCGTTGCGACGGCGTTCAATACCGATTTCCAGGGAAGGCAGTCGAGTTTGATCGCCAATGCGTTTGGCAATCGCCTGGTCGATGGACACGCCTACTTCGATGTCGGCACCGGACGTTTTTCTTGGCTGAGCGCCCGTCAAAAACGCGCTGGCGTTTCGGGCGTGGTCTCCACCGCCATCACCGTTGGCTCGCGCGTGGTGCTGAGTGAGCCCACCCAGCAGCAACAGGTCGTTGCGGTGTTCTTCCAGCGACTGCATCGACGAGTTGAATTTGAAGTCGCGGCCTTCACCTTCCGGCTTCCACTGGTCCATAATGGCACCGTTGGGGAAGAAGATGCAGGCCATGCGGTTGGGGGCAGTTGCATCTGCAGCCAACGGAGCCGCTGAAGCGGCTGGCACCATGGCGTCCAACAACGGAAGTGCAATGGCCGTGTGAACTCCGCCGCGTAGAACTGTGCGACGATTTAGTTGAAGAGAGCTCATTGTGAAGCTTTCTGAATTTCTTTTGTAGTTGCGAACCGAAGAGGATTCGGCCAGCCGAAAATTGGCTGCGGGTAGGTCAACGTCTTTAATTATAGCGGTTTTTTGCTCAGAACAAGATAGTCGAACATTCAGAATCCGGTTCTGATCGTCAATTCTGTGCTGCCTGCTTCTTTAGGAACGGATCTGACAGCACAATCCCTTCAATCAGTGCAGAAAAACGCTGGTTTCTTTCCTTCATCAGTGTGAGGCATTTGTCGATCGTACACTTGTCGTAGTACTCCGCACCTCGCCCGATGGAGTAAACAAGCATCTTTTCGGCGACCGTTCGGAAGAACTGCTCGCGACGATTTTGCACGATTTTGACAAGTTCCAGCGGACTGTTGAAGATTTCACCGGAAGGCAGGCTGCCGGAAGCATCAATGTTTCGCCCCTCTTCTTTGTCTCGCCACTTGCCGATTGCGTCGAAGTTTTCGAGCCCCAGACCCAGCGGGTCCATTAATTTATGGCACGCCGCGCATCCGGGGTCTTCGCGATGTTTGGCCAGTTGTTCGCGCAAAGTTGCGTCGGGAGACAGCTTTTCGGTTTCTTCCAGAGTGGGAACTCCCGGCGGCGGCGGCGGTGGAGCGTCTCCAAAAATGTTTTCCATAATCCACTTGCCGCGTTTAACGGGACTGGTGCGGCCAGGGTTTGACGTGAGCGTAAGAATGCTGGCATGAGTCAGCACGCCGGATCGATTGGTGCCAGCCAATGACACTCGTTCAAACTTGTCTTCGTTGACTCCGGAAATGCCATAGTGTTCCGCCAGGCGTTTGTTCACAAAAGTGAAATCGGCAGACAGCAGTTCTTCAATGCTGCGGTCTTCACGCATTACGGTTTGAAAGAGCATTTCCGTTTCTTTCCGCATGTCAGCACGCAGATTGTCGTTGAATGACTTGAAGATATCTGTGTCGGGAGTCACGTCGTCCAGGTTGCGAAGATTCAACCATTGCGAGGCGAAGTTGCTGACAAGTGCGTTTGATTTGTCATTTGCCAGCATACGCTTAATCTGCTGTCGCAGCGTGTCTGGTTGAGTGAGCTTGTTCTGCTTCGCAAGAGCGAACAGTTCGTCGTCCGGCATACTGCTCCACAGAAAGTACGACAGGCGAGAAGCGATTTCGTAATCGTCCAGCGAGCGTTCTGCTTCACCGTCTGATGGTTCTTTTTCCAGACGAAACAGGAATTCAGGGGCCACCAAAATGGCCTGCAGAGCCAGCGAAATTCCGGCTTCGTAAGTTTCGCCCATATCGTTAACGGCAGACTGAACAAGATTTCCATAGCGGAAAACTTCAGCGGTTGTCACTGGTCTGCGAAATGCTTTTTCCATAACTGGCTGCAGCACTTTTTGAGCTGCATCCAGAACGCTTAATTCGTTGCCTGGCGTAGCCGTGACAAATCGTAGATGGATTTCAGAACGCTTCGGAACGCCTCCGTGAAGTGGCCCAAACAAAGCGATCGACTTCACCAGAATATTGCGGTCGCGGTGGCCTTCCGGGCCTTCCGGGAAGGTTTTGTCGTTCAGAAACGCAACCGCGATTGACTTTGTTCCGGCTTCCAGAGTGACCGGAATTGTAAAGTCTTCGTACTTGTGATGCTGCTGAACTTCTCGTTCGCCGTTGGCCACGCTATCCACTTTTATAGCGAACTTCGCCTTTTCGTCACCCGCCTGGTCGGCTCGGACGACGGTTCTTATTTCGTAGTCCCCGGTGGCCGGAACATCAAATTGGGCGATCGCTTCGCCGCTGGTGTAAAGTGAAACCGGATCATCCGACTTGCGTTTTTGTTGCAGAGTCGATGTCAGTTCGCCGCGGTTTGCCGGTATGAGAATCGGCTTGGAAAAATCGCGGCTGTCCACGACGGCGTTAGCGACTTCTTCTGCAGCGTTCAGGTACTTTTCCAGCAGCAGGGGCGGCAACGACAGCACGTCGCCGATGTTGTCGAAGCCTTCTCCGACGTCGTCAGCGGGAAAGTCGTCGGCGGGAGTGATTTTGATGCCAAACAGATCCTGAATCGTGTTGTTGTATTCGGCTTTGTTCAGTCGCTGAACGGTGGATCGGCCCGGGTTGTAAACGATTTCGCAGTCGAAGCTGAACAGTTCGTCGTGCAGAAGTTCGGCGATCGATTCCTGTTCTTCAAGCTTGGGTTGAGGATCGTAGTCGGACGGCGGCATGGCTCCGGAATTGATCATCCGAAAAATGCGTTCCCACTTTTTGCGTTCGGTTAAAAGCTGTTCGCCCGAAGTCAGCCTGGCAATGTTGATGCCCGCTTCTTCGGAATCCGGACCGTGGCAATCGGCACAGTATTGGTTCAGATAGGGCAGGATTTTTTCGTCCAGATGCTTCTGGCTGGCAATCGCCTGTTGCTGTTTGCGTTTTTCGCGTTCCTGAGCGGCAATCTGTTCCGGCGATAATGCGGGGGAGCGGTTTGGCAGGCTGGCCAAAGTGTGCTGCGGACGATCTGGCCTGTTGTCATCAGCGCCGCTGTTATCATTCGCGGCGACCACATTGGAAATGTCAGGTTGCGATGACTGGGAATCACTGGCCGTGGCAGAATCGAAGCCGCCGCTGAAAAACGACCAGCCGATTCCTCCAACAATCGCGACGGCAACTGCAGTGCCGACGCCAATCCACATCGGGTTGATGGCAGCACTTTTGGTCGCAGGCTTCGCGGATGAACTGTTAAGTCTTCGGCGAGCCGTTCGCTGAATGCGGCGAAGTTCTGAAGGCGATGGTGCTGCAGCCGCTTTGCTGGCGGAAGCTGTTTGCGCGGTGGAGGCTGCAGACCTTGCGGGGCTGGCTTTTGCTGTTGGCTGAGTTCGCTTTGGCGTTGAATCGGCTGGATTAGTGCTGGTGGCAGGCGCAACGGCGTTCAGACGGATTTTCTGATCGCAGCCAGCGTTTGGGCAGGTGGCGATCTTTCCGAGAAATTTGTTGTTCACCCGAAAACGAAAGCCGCATGCCGGGCAGGTAAAGGCGGATGTGGGGCTCATGGGGAGGGGCACTTGAGATGGCGGGAAGATATGCAGCAGTCGGTACTCATTAAACAGTGTAGCTCCGATTTGGCGCCGGGGAAGGTACCAGTGTTTGCGAAGAGTCCGACTTTTGCCCTGTTTTTTCGCCTTAGGTACAGATATTCAGTCATTGCCGGAGCTCAGCCCAATTCGCACGTCAGAGACGTCAGGAGTTCTGCGTCGCACACGTTTTTTGCTCCAAACTTCAACATTTCAGATTCTTACTCAAAAAAGGTACGTGCCCGGTGCGAGCACCTTTTTCGTAGCGACAACGGAGCGGTTCGACGATTGAAACATCCCGCGTCATGCCCCGTCCCGCGCCACGGGGTCAGGTACGAAGCCATTCTTAGGCGTACAGGCGAACGACTGTACCGTAATTTGTGGCGATTGATTTTTTTGAGTTTTGCTGCAAAGACGCCGCTGTTCACTCGATCTGCGTGAATTCTAAAGATCGCGACTGTATGGTTTTGAAGTAGCGATCCCACATCTGAATTGGGCGAACTGTGTTTGTTCGTGTTTATCCTGTTGTTGAAAGGAAAGTCCATGCTTCGTCTTTTGTTATCGGTTGTTGTGTGTGGTCTGGCATGCTGTGGTAACTTTGCAGCGGCTCAACCGCCCGAAAATTCGGCTGGAACTAAAGAACACGAATGGCTGCAGCAATTTGTTGGCGAATGGAAAACAGCTTCAGAAGCGTCCATGGGGCCTGATCAACCGGAAATGAAATGCACGGGCAGCATGAACTGTCGCATGTTGGGCAAATTCTGGATCGTTAATGAAATGAAAGCCGACATCATGGGAAGCACCATGAACGGCGTGCAGACGATTGGCTACGATTCTAGTAGCAAGAAGTATGTTGGAACCTGGGTCGACAACATGATGGATCATATGTGGCGTTACGAAGGCTCTGTTGACGAATCCGGCAAGACACTGACTCTGGAAGCCGAAGGCCCCAACTTCATGGCGGCTGGCAAGATGACGAAGTTCCGCGATGCGTATGAATTCAAGTCTGCCGACCACATTGTCGCCACTTCTTCGATGCTGACTGAAGATGGCAAATGGGTTGTCTTTATGACAGGCCAGGTAATTCGCAACCCAAATGCCGAAGCAGCGGCAAAGGCAAACTAAGGAATTGTCCAGAATTAGTATCCCTGATTGACAGTAATGCGCAACTTCACGAAGGCCATTCCATGGTGTTTAGAAGGAATCGGGATTGGGCAAGTTCTGTTGTTACAGTCGCGGAGCGACGGCATGCGATAGCCTCGGACTTCAGTCCGAGGTTGCCAGATGGTTTCCAGGAAAGTCGCGGAGCGACGGCATGCGGAAAAGCCACATGTCGCCGCTCTGCGGCTTATCATTCGTCTCACGGCAGCCAACCTCGGGTTAAAACCCGAGGCTATCATATGCCGTCGCTCCGAGACTCACCTGTCGCAACGTGCAACGACGCTGGAAGAAAACAAGTAGTGTTTTGAGCCTCGACGTCACGCCCAATTCCAGCGAATTTCATGACTCAGGACTCGCGATCTAATTTCGGGACTGCTTTTAAGCGCCGTCGGAATCGTCCGTATGATGGGCGGGAAGATGCTGCCACAAAAACAATTCTTCGTTCCGAGACTGCTGTGTTCTATCACGCGGCGAACCGGCAGGTTTTCGGTGGGTCTTTCAAGCCTGAACGCTTACGTGTTGACCGCAGGCGTTTTGTCAGGTCCAATTCCTGCCCCCCAGCTTCATTTATCTGAGGTTTGGCCGTTTTTTCGTTCGCTGACGCCTGCCAGGCTATTAATTTCATGACCAGTCGAAAAATTCTTGTCACTTCGGCTCTGCCGTACGCTAATGGCCATATTCATATTGGGCATTTGGTTGAGTACATTCAGACCGATATCTGGGTTCGCTTTCAAAAGCTGCGAGGTCACCGGTGTATCTACGTGTGCGCCGACGACACTCATGGCACGGCCATTATGATTCGAGCTCGCAAAGAAGGCCGCAGCGAAGAAGAAGTCATTGCCGATATGCGCGAAGCTCACATTCGAGACTTCGCCGCCTTTGATGTGGAATTCGACAATTACGGCAGCACCAACAGCGAAGAAAATCGTCAGTACTGCCACCGTATGTGGTCAGAAATCCGCAAAGCGGGACTGGTCAAAGAGAAAGACGTTGAGCAACTTTACGACCCAGTGGCTGGCACCTTTCTGGCCGACCGCTTTGTTCGTGGAACGTGCCCGAAATGTAAATCGCCCGATCAACCTGGCGACAACTGCAGCAAGTGCGGCACCACGTACACTCCGGCGGAACTGATCGATCCGAAAAGCGAGCATTCCGGAGCAACGCCGGAAATTCGAGTCGCGAAGCATCTGTTTATTGAGCTGGAAAAAATTCACTCGTTCCTGAACGAATGGACTCAATCGGGCGAACACCTGCAGCCGGAAGTGGCCAACTACTTGAAGGGGCATTTTCTGGGCGACGATTTGCGGGACTGGGATATTTCACGCCCGGCCCCGTACTTCGGCTTTGAAATTCCCGATAGTCCCGGCAATTACTGGTACGTTTGGTTCGACGCGCCGATCGGCTATATCGCTTCCACAACTCAATGGTGCAACAACAATGGCGAAAACGTTGACGATTGGTGGAACGCAGATTCGGATGCCGAAATTCACCACTTCATCGGCAAAGACATCACATATTTTCATACACTGTTCTGGCCGGGAATGTTGAAGACGGCTGGCTGCAAGCTTCCTGAAAAAGTACACATCCACGGCTTCTTAACTGTCGCCGGTGAAAAGATGAGCAAGTCGAAGGGCACCTTCGTCATGGCTTCTACGTATGCAAAGCATCTGCCTTCCGGCGTGCTGCGATATTATTACGCCAGCAAACTGGGATCCGGTTTGGACGACATCGATCTGAATCTGGAAGAGTTCGTTGCCAAGATCAATTCAGACCTTGTCGGCAAGGTTGTGAACCTCGCTTCTCGGTCTGCGAAGTTTGTTTCCGGAGCGACACTAAGCGAAGCCTACCCAGACGACGGCGGCCTGTTTGCAGCAGCAGCAGCCAAAGGCGAAGAACTGGCGGCCCTGTACGAAGCCTGCAATTACAACGCGGCAATGCGAGAAATTATGGCGTTGGCCGACAAAGCCAATAAGTACGTGGAAGATACGGAGCCGTGGGTTCTGCGAAAGGACCCAACCAAGGCCGACGAATTGCGAGATGCCTGCACGGTCGCCTTAAATCTGTTTCGGCAGATCGTGGTGTATCTTGCTCCCGTGCTTCCCGAACTGGCAAAGCAAACAGAAGCTTTGCTGAACAAGCCCATTTCCAGTTGGGACGAAAGTCAATCACCGTTGACCGGAACTTCGGTCAGCGAATTTCATCACCTTATGAAGCGAATAGACGACAAACAGGTTCAACAAATGATCGAAGAAAGCAAAGAAGATAACGCCGCCGATGCTGGCGAAACAGCGGCTGTTGAGTTTCACGCAGCGGATACCTGGAAGGATGCCGGCGATGCTCTTGGTAACGAACCACTTGCCGAAGAATGCACGATCGACGACTTTGTGAAGGTCGATCTGCGAGTGGCCAGAATTATCGAAGCCAACCATGTGGAAGGTGCTAACAAGTTGCTGCAACTGACCCTGTCTCTGGGCGGCGGAGAAACTCGAAACGTATTTGCCGGTATCAAAGCCGCTTACGATCCGGAAACTCTGGTCGGTCGTCTGGTGATTTGTGTTGCCAACCTAAAGCCACGTCAGATGAAGTTTGGTCTGAGCCAGGGAATGGTCTGTGCCAGCGGCGGTGGCGGCAAAGAAGTGTTCCTGCTAAGCCCCGACGATGGAGCCGTGCCCGGCCAGCGAGTTCACTAAAACAGCTGGGTGGCATACATGCTTGCAGCAAAAGCCTTGGAGATTCTTGAAGCTGGTGTCCGGGGACTCCGTCCCCGGCAGTGAGCCGTCGTCCCCTCGGGACTATGCACAGCGTGGATCAAGCACAGGAAGTAGGCCGGACCAAGCCAACCTTTGATCTGCCGGAGCAGCGTGTGCGGGCATAATTGTATCGAAGCATTCGACGACTCAGTCGTTTCACCGCAGGTTGGCGCCGTTCCGGCACGCGTCGCACGCGTCGCACGCTTGATCCGGCCTACGTGCCTCGGGTTGAAAATCGACGCAGACACATGTCGCCACTCCGTGGTTTAGTCGCATTTCCACATCTCGTTTTGTCAGCAGACTTTAACCCGCTAACAATACTTCACCGGCACCGACCACCAACGAAAGTCCCGGAACTGGTTCTACAGAAACAGCCGCCTTACAGCTTTGGCAGTTTGATTGTGCTGCGGACGCCTTTCGGGTCCCACAGACGATCGCTGACCACAAAGCCGAAGCCTCGTGATTTTTCGTCACCTGCTCGGCGAGCCCATGGTGTGCCGGGGTGTTCTTTGATCACAACGTCCAGCAGGTCGAAGCATTTCTTTTCTTCGGCGGCAACCATTGTGATGTATTCGTCGCGTTCAACGGTCAGCTGAAAGGCTTGTTTCAGGCGAGAAAACTGAGCTTCATCGGGCACGATGTTCGCATTTTTGTTGCGCCAGAAGTTCCATTCGTTGGCCATTGGGTTTTCCGGCTTGGGCATGTTGTTGGCATGAGCGTCCATTGTCAGCAGAAACTGGTACAGCCGCAGTCGGAAAATGTGCAATTGAGCATAGGCAAGGTCATAGCCAGCTCGCCAGCGTTGAGATGATTCCTGAGCTCGCAGTGGTTCAACACTGTCCAGCAGTGCGATGCCTTCGTTGACCAACAACATGGCCTTGGCTGCTTTTTGGACCTGCTTTAACGCTTCCTGCTGAAATGGTCCTGGTAACAGAGGGTAGTGTTCGTCACGAATGTTGAGTTCCGGGTCGTGAGTTTGAAACAACACTTTGTTGGACGATGGATTCAGTCGAGCAATCACGTTCCATAAAGCTGTGCGGAAGGGGCTCATTGCACGTTGTTCGGCGTATTCTCGGCGAGCCAACAGCAGCGGCGTGTATTCTCGCAAAGCCAGAAAATCGTATTTGCGTTTATCGTTGGCACCTTCACCGACCAGAGTTTGTTCTTCGCCCGGCAATACAAAAAAGATGCCTCCCGTTTCTTTGGCCATTCGCACCTGTTCGTACGGACCGAAGCCGGCAGATTGAGCGTCGTAGCGAGCTTCCAGGCCGTCCCATTGCAGGCATTCAGGAAACGCTGTTTCCGGACCACGGCGAATCTGCAACCAGAAGTCTTCTTTGATGTCCTTGGCTTTGTCTTCGTACGTCCAACGTTGGCGAGCATACGGATAGCCGAACATGCTTTCGCGGCCCATCACATAAATGGGAGCCTTCGCGGTCTTTGCGGCCAGGATGGCTTCTTCCACAGAATCGCCGTCGTCGCCGGATTCGTCAGACACGACAATCACGGCCAGCTTGCGTTTGCCTTGAATGGCCATTCGAGTGTATTTGCGAATGATTGCGGCAACCGAACCGCTCATGTTTTCTTCGCCTGACGGATCTTCCTGAACCTTGTCGATGGCAGCCATCACAAGTTCCGGATCAGACGTGGGGCGTGGCGTGTGTTCGTGAATATCTTTGCCGTAGCTGGCTACCACGGTCAGCAGCAATTCACTGCCACCTCGGCGAAGGTCTTTGTCCTGAGACGCGGCGATGCCCAGTTCTTCGTAGACTCGCAAATAGTTTTGACGAATCTCTTTGCGGTCGTCGACCAGACTTCCGGATTCGTCAAACAGCCAGACGACAGTCACTTTTTGCTGACGCATCATGCGGATAATTTCCTGAGAAATAATCCCCATGGCAGCTCCATAGCCTTCGACCATGGCACCCACTTCGCCGGTGATTTCGCCTTCGCCCAGTTCGGCGGCCATCACCTCGTCGCTCATCTGCATGGCTTCCACGCGAGGAGCGTCGACCGTGGCTTCGTTCATCACCTTGGCTTTTTGAACGTCAACAGGAGTTGATGCGGCCTGACTGGCGGCTCCCACCGCTGTTGACGGAGTTCCGCCGGCGATGACGTTCAGCGTTTCTGCGGGTTTGGTATCGAGCTCCAGCTTCTGCTCAATTTCTTCTTTAGGAAGGTCTTCGCTGAAGATGGATTCCAGAAGAATGTCCGGGCTGCCAGCATCGATGACCAAAGGAATCATCATCAGCACCAGCAACACAACGACGTGTACCAGCAATGAAACGACGATCGACGGAGCGTTCTTAAGGAAATCCTGCATCGTGTTGCCTCAAGCAAAACAGATGTACACCAATGCGCGAATTGGGAGATTCCCGTTCGCCTAATAATAATATGACGTGGAATAGTGCAAAAAGCTACGATTCATCGCAAATCCACCATCAAACGATGATTGTGCATTCCACGTGCCTTTGCGACGCTTCCGCACGAAAAACGGAAACAATTTCGCTTTGATTCAGCATACTTCCTGAATCAACAGCAGCGCAGATTCGTTGCCGAATTGAAACACGGGCGCTCGCCAACGCAGTGAAATTGCCAATTATTGCTACTTTTTACGCGCTGGCAGCGAAATTATGTTCGTCTGCATTTGCCGAATTCAACTGCACCTCTGGCATTTAACGGTCTCAGCGGGCGAAGCCGACATGTGGCGAGGATTGATGAAATGCTTAATCTGGGAGCTTGGCGTGATTTTCCTTTTGATGTAAGCGGTTCTGGCTTTTGAGGGCCGGCCAACACGGTTCTGTTTGCGTCTTTTTCCGGTCACAAGTCGTTGAAATTCACTGTGAACAGGTTGCCGTGATTTCACGATGCCCAGCTGCACTACCGCCGAAACTGCACGATTACGGGCGTTGCCATTGCGATAACTGGTGCGGTGAAATAACTTTCGGGCATTCGCAACCCTTCAAAACGCCAGCTATTGGTTAGTTTCAGGCATGATGCCCCCAGCAAGCTCATCACGGATGACTCACGCAGACCTGCTTTCGAAGCGGTCGCGGTGTCTGCTGCTGGGAGCGAAAGGGGCTGGCATGACGGCTCTGGCAGACATTCTGATCGATGCTGGCCACAGCGTTGTCGGCATGGATAACAGCGTAACGCCGGAACAAGCCGCTTCGTTTTCGTCTGCTGCTTTTCGTTGCAACACGCCCGACGAACCTCAGCAGAAGTTGCAAGTCTTGCCTTGGAATTCCGGCTTAATTGATGCAACTCGCTTCGATCTGTGTGTTGCCAGCCCAGCGATTCCTCGCAGCGATGCGGTTCCTGCAAAGCTGCTTGCAGCCGGCGTTTCTGTAATTTCTCTGCACGAATGTCTGGCCGCCGTGTTTGCTGACACGCAGCAGATTTGTGTCGCGGGAACTCACGGAAAAAGCACGACGACCGCGATGCTGTCGTGGATTCTGGATCACAATCTGTATCGACCGGGTTTCTTTGTGGGAGCCGAACAGCCGAACTTCGGCTGTTCGGGACGCTTCACCGAAAGCCGTTGGGCGGTGATTGAAAGCTGCGAATTTCTGCAGTCGTTTCGCCATCTGCAGCCGCAGATTGTTGTGCTGACGGGTATTGAACGTGACCACTTCGACTGCTTTCCCGAACAACAATCGGAAGACGCCGCCTTCCAGCAATTCGTTCAACAATTGCCGTCAAACGGTAAGCTGGTTTTGCGAAACGATTGCGTTCGCAGTCGGCAGGCCGCCGCCAGCGTAAACGCGGCGACGATGACGTTTGGCGTGGCTGATGCAGAACGACAAGCGTCTGGCGTTAGCCAGAAAGCCGACGTGCTGGCAACTCAGGTCAAAACTTCGGGCACAACGTCAACGTTTCGCTGTACTTTTGCGGAAGAAGCTGCCACCGTTCGATTGAACGTGCCGGGCCGTCACAACGTTCAAAATGCGGTCGCTGCAATTGCGGCGGCCATAAGTGCGGGCGTTTCACTGCGTGACAGCTGTTTTGCGCTCGCTTCGTTTTCAGGAATTCGGCGCCGTTTTGAAAATCGAGGCCAATACAACGGCATCACGTTGATTGACGACTATGCTCACCACCCAACCGCTATTCAAGAAACCATCACAACGGCTCGCCAGGCCTTTCCCGGGCGGCGAATTCTGGTGGCGTTTGAACCTCATCAACTGATTCGCACACAATCTTTGTTTCCGCAGTTTGTACAATCCTTAAGTGCCGCCGATGAAGTTTTGCTGCTTCCCGTGTTTCCCGCGCGAGAAACGGCAACTCACCTGGAGTGCTGTCGAGCCAGCGGACGGCTTGTAAAAGCACTAAACCAGGCGAATGCACAAAACCAAGGCGGAGTTAAAGCTTTCCTGTTTGCCAATCTTGACCAGATTGTTTCCAGAGTAGACCATTCCGGCAGACCATCAGACATTTTTCTTACGATGGGAGCCGGCAGGACCAATATCATCCATGACCAATTCAATAGACGACTTCAACGAAATTTTGTCGCGTGACGAATCGCTGGCATCTCATACCTGGCTGAAAATCGGCGGCGGCGCAGAGCGTTTTTATACTCCGACTTCACGCGAACAGCTTATCTCACTGATTCAATGCTGCATTTCCAGCAGCATTCCGGTACGAATTCTGGGTGGCGGTTCCAACCTTTTGGTTGACGATAGCGGAGTTTCCGGTGCCGTCATTCGGGTGCGTGAACCTTTGCTTGGAAGTATCAACATCACCGACAACATGGTTACCGCAGAGGGCGGTGCGCTGTTGTCTCACGTGGTGGCCGAATCTGTGCGAGCTGACCTGTCAGGGCTGGAAAACCTGGTCGGCATTCCCGGAACCATTGGTGGTGCCGTTATCGGCAATGCTGGTGGAAGACACGGCGATATTGGCGAATTTGTTCGCAAAGTTGAAGTGGTCACTCACACAGGCGAAGTTGTCGAACGCAGCGGCGATGAGCTGACGTTTGCCTATCGTTCCAGCAGTATTACGGACCTGCTGATTCTGTCGGTGACCTTTGAACTTCGATCTGGAGAATCCGAAGGCCTGCCAGAACGCATGAAGAAGATCTGGATCATGAAACGTGCCACCCAACCATTGGCCGATCAGTCTGCCGGATGCATCTTCCGCAACCCGCGAGGCTTAAGCGCAGGAGCACTCATCGAACAATGCGGCTTGAAAGACCTTGCAGTCGGAAAAGCTCGCATCAGCGATCGACACGCCAACTTTGTCGTCACCGAAGCGGGAGCCAGCAGCAGCGAAGTTGATTCGCTGGTGGAAAAAGTACAGGCCGCTGTTTCAGAAAAATTCGGCGTCGATCTGGAACTGGAAATCTGCAAATGGTAGTTCCCAGGTCCAGATCATCCGTCAGTGGACGCTGAAATTGCGGGCACAGGCAACAAGATGGCTGGATAGCCCAGGTTTCCAGCCCACCCCTGTCATTCCCGCGCTGGCGGGAACCCAGCTCATCCTCGTCATTCCCGCATTCGCGGGAATGACGCGTTGGTGGTTGATACGATGGAGGGCCGCCCCCCCCCCGTCGGTGCGGCAGTTTTCACGGGTGGATGGCCCGCGCGTTTGGGGTCGAATCTGTGCTACGAGCCTACGTTCAGTTGACGTAATGCATTAAGCAACTTCCTGGTGAACGGTGTGAGCTTGGTTCTGCTGTATTGGTCGCCCAGTTTGCGGATGGCTTCGGCTTGAGTTGGGTACGGGTGAATCGTCTGTCCGATGGCGGCGAGTCCGATGTTGTTTTTCATGGCGACGGTCAGTTCGGAAATCAGGTCGCCTGCGTTCTCCGCAACGATGGTGGCACCGATGATTTTGTCTGTGCCTTTCTTCGTGATGACCTTCACAAAGCCATCTGTCTGACCTTCCAGAATTGCTCGATCAACGTCGGCAAAGTGTTGAATGTAAGTGTCATATTCCGTGCCGGCAGCCTGTGCTTCGTGGTCGTACAGTCCAACATGAGCAACTTCCGGCGATGTGTAAGTGGCCCATGGAATGATCAAGTCGCTCGTTCTTTTCTTCCCAAACGGACCCAACGCAAACAGCGAGTTTTGAATAACGATGCGGGCCTGAAAATCAGCAGCATGAGTAAACTTATACTTTGAACAGATGTCTCCAGCAGCGTAGATTCCGGGGTTGGTCGTCTGCAGATAATCGTTCACTTCAACACCATCACAGTTGAACGCGACGTTGACAGCTTCCAGGTTCAAACCGTCCACGTTGGGAGCTCGACCGACCGCGACCAGCAACTGATCGACCACTGTTTCGGTGTATTCGCCGTTCTGTTTTACTCGGACAGCAATGCGTCCATCGTTGTGAGCTGCAACGCTCATGTCCTGGCTGTTCAGCATCAACCGTACGCCGTCGCGTTCGAACTGTCGCTGAACGATTGCGGCGGCTTCTTTGTCTTCTTTCGAAAGTATGCGATCCGAGCGTTCGAACAGAAACACTTCGCTGCCCAGGCGAGCAAAAGTTTGAGCCATCTCACAACCGATCGGCCCGCTGCCGACGATTCCGAATCGCTGCGGCAGTTCGGTAAGTGAAAACAGATTTTCGTTGGTCAAATAATGAATGCCTTCCAACCCCGGAATTGGCGGAGCAGATGCTCGTGCACCTGCTGCAATAACCGCCTTTCTGAAGTTCAAGGTGCTTAGCGAACCATCTTTTCGAGTAACGTGAATTGTGTTGCCGTCAACGAACGATCCCTGACCAAAGTAGACGTCAATTCCCATGTCGGCAAATCGCTGGGCTGAATCGTTGGGGCTGATTTCCGCACGCAGCCGTCGCATCCGTTCCATCACTTTCGGAAAGTCCGCCGTAACGTTGCCGTCGACGCCAATATCAAAGTTGCCCGCATCACGGACAGTGGCGGCAACACGAGCGGCCTGGATGATCGCCTTGGATGGCACGCAGCCAATATTCAGGCAATCGCCTCCCATTAGTTCGCGTTCAATCAACGCCACTCGAGCACCCAAACCCGCGGCTCCTGCAGCAGTCACCAACCCCGCAGTGCCCGCTCCAATCACGACAAGGTGATACGGCTTTGAAGCAGTGGGGTTTTGCCAGCGAGGTGGATGCACGTTCTCCGCCAACGTCTGATTGTGAGCGTCCAACGGAGATAATTGAATGAGTTCTGGTTCCATGAATAAGATCAATCACGTTCTAACAAGGGCTTCGCCCTTGCCCCACCGGCGTGGCGGGCGGGAAGACGTGGAACGTCCGAATCGCCGAGCCGCTCCGTTGTCGCTACGAAACAAGATGCGGGCACCGGGCTCGCATCATTTTGAGTAAGTCTCCAGCGTGGCTTCGCCTCAGACCATTCGAGCTAACGCTCGGAAACGCCACTACGTCGTTCAGAAAAATTGACTCGAACCGAACAAGTTCAGTTCGACAAGAAGTCTCTGACTTTACCGAAATTCATGTGCTGCTGTCTTAAACCACGAATTGGACGAATGGCACGAATTTTCCAAAGCTGTCATTCGTCAAATTCGTGCCATTCGTGGTTGTTGCTCTGCACGGTCCCGTCCAGCACATAGAATTGGATACACTCAGAGAAGTCTAAAACGTCGGACTCACGCGGTGAACAGTGTTTCAACGTGTTTTTGAGCATCCTTGTGGACAAGCAGCACTGCGGTGTCACCCGCTTGAAGGCAGTCGTCCGCATTGGGAACTCGAACATATCCGGAACGTTCAATCGCGGCGACCAGCGATTTTGGCAATGATAGTTCTCGCAAAGAACACTTCGTTGCGGGTGCGTCCTTCATGACTTCGATTTCCCAGACTTCCGCAGTGTTGCCACCGATTGGCGACCGTTCGCGAATCGGTCCTTTAGCGACCAGGCCGACAATTTGCCGTGCCATCGCTTCTCGCGGGCTTACCGCAACGTCAATTCCCAGACGTTCTAAAACGTTGGCGTAGTCAGGGCTGCGAACAATCGTGAGCAGGCGTTTGCAGCCGAGTTCCTTGGCTTCGACTCCACACACGATATTTTCTTCATCGCGGCCTGTGCAGGCGACAAACACGTCTGCTTTTCCAACTCGAGCTTCTTCCAGATCCGCCTTGCTTTTCACGTCGGCGTGCAGAACCGTGCTGCGAGGTAAACGTTCTGCGATATAGTTGCAGCGTTCCAGATCGCTTTCCAGCACGGTTACTCGACAGCGAGTGCATTCCAGCAGGCGAGCAAGGTTTAGCCCGATCTCGCCGCCACCGGCAATGACAACTCGCGTGCGTTCACTGGAACGATCTTCAAACTGCGACGCAATTTTTTCCAGTTCGCTGTGTGAGCCAATCAAAGTGACATAGTCGCCTCGTTCCACGTTATCGTCGCCGCCGGGGATGATGGAGCGACTGTCGCTGGAAATCAAACCAATGCGAACCGTGTTTGGCAGCTTTAGTTGCTTTAAGGGCACGCCGATCGCTTTTGCCTTACGTCCAACGTGAATTCCGTGAACTTCCACTCCTCCACGGACAAAGCTTTCCACGGCGATCGCGGATGTGCTGCGAATATGCTTGGCAAGTTCCAGAGCCGTCAGGTGTTCCAGGCTGATCAGACGATCGACGTTGAAGTGACGCTTGTAATCGAATGTACTGTTGTCTCGAAAAATCGGGCTGAACACGCGAGCAACGGCGCGAGCGGCCCCCATTTCGCGAGCAATGCTGGCGCTGATCATGTTCACTTCGTCGCGGCTGGTCACTGCCAGGCACAGGTCGGCCATTTGAATGCCTGCCTGAAACAGCTTGGCCACGTCAAACGCAGAACCGCAAACCGTTTGCACGTCAAGCTGTTCTTCAACGCGTTTCAGCAGGTCTGCCTTTTCGTCGATGATGCAAACGTTCACTCCCTGGTTGCAAAGTAGTTCAGCAACAGTTCGGCCAACAGTTCCGGCACCCAACACAACAACGTTCATTTGATCGCCCTTGAACCAATTTTGAGCCAACGCTTCGAAACGCCGTGTTGTTGTTTGAAGAAAAACACGTTTGCAAAACCACCCCTGAATGCCGCCGACTGCTGTGAATCTGGATTGCGTGTCAGCACACAGGCATCAGCCATTATTCAGCATTCGAGCGGCGTCCATTGCAAAATATGTCAGAACGCCGTCGGCTCCCGCTCGCTTAAACGCCAGCAGGCTTTCCATCATTGTAGTGTCGCGGTCCAGCCAGCCGTTGGCAACCGCTGCGGACAACATGGCGTATTCTCCGCTTACCTGGTACACAAATGTGGGAGCCGAAAGTTCGTGCTTGACTCGGCGAACAATGTCCAGATATGGCATGCCCGGTTTCACCATCACCATGTCAGCACCTTCTGCAAGATCCAGCGCCACTTCTCGAATGGCTTCGTCGCTGTTGGCCGGGTCCATTTGATAGGTGCGTTTGTCGCCTTTGCCAAGATTGCCTTTGGAACCGACGGCATCTCGGAATGGACCGTAAAACGCAGACGCGTACTTGGCTGAATAGGCCATAATCTGTACCTGCTGATGGCCGTTTTCGTCCAGAGCTTTGCGAATCACGCCGACTCGTCCATCCATCATGTCAGAAGGAGCAATAATGTCGCAGCCCGCTTCAGCCTGCACGACTGCCTGCTGAGCCAGAATTTCCAGGCTTTCGTCGTTGGCGACGTCGCCGTTACGGAGAACTCCATCCTGCCCATGAGTCGTGTAGGGATCCAGAGCAACGTCCGCGATCAGTCCGATGTCGATACCTGCCGTTCGAATCGCCTTCATGGCGGAGCAAATCAGATTGTCAGGGTTCAGAGCTTCGTCGCCGTCTTCAGATTTGGCTTCGGCCGCTGTCACAGGAAAGATGGCGACGGCGGGGATTTTTAACGCGGCGGCTTGTCCCACAAAGTCCAGCAGCGTATCGATGCTGTACCGGTTGACTCCAGGCATAGACGCGATTGGTTCGCAGATTCCGCTGCCATTTTTGACGAATACGGGCAGGATCAGGTCGTTGACTGTTAGCGAATTTTCACGCACCATGCGGCGAGCCCAATCGTTTTTTCGATTGCGTCGCATACGAACGGCAGGGAACTGACCGGGAAGTTTTGAATCGTATTTCATCGTGCCGAAATCTGTTGTTTGCGAGCAGGTAAACAATTGGCGGCGTGTGCCAGTCGAGCGAGTATCTTAAACGCAGCGACGTGGGTTGAGAAGCACGCAGGATTCAGAAGCAGGCGGTAGCATCCAGTTCCCAGCTTCAGCGTTCAATGATGAAAAAACGCGAGTGAGTGTCTGATCGAATTCTCTGGGGCCAAAAGCAGAAAGGGCCAGCTAAAAAGCTGGCCCGTCTGGCTATCGTATCGGGTGACTGAAACAGACTATTCTTTCACGTCTGTTCCGCCAATTTCCCGTTTAATGGCATCGTAGATTTCCTGACGATGTACCGTGACGTCCTTAGGCGCGTCGATGCCGATTCGCACCTTATCGCCGCGAACCTCAACAATGGTGATCCGGATGGAATCACCGATAATTATCGTTTGATCGCGTTGTCGCGAAAGTACAAGCATTGAATGTCTCCTCCATGTTATCCTTCGGCGTCACACCGACAGTTCTGGATCAGTTTGTCACGTGCCATAACAACAGGCGCGACCGTTCAGGATCGGTAGGTCGCTACAACTGGTAGACGATCACCGCAGGAACTTGGTAAAGGATTACTTCGGCGATCTGACTGGCAAATTATGCTGAACAGAATCTATTTCTGCGGAAGTTCGGTAAGCCGTGGTGAGGTTTTCTGATGTGCAGATTATCCGAGTTTTGGCATCATTGCCGTGAAGATGTGTTATTAACGATCTGACGGCTCATCATGGCTTTTCGCACCCTGAAAACCCTGAAAAGCTACATTTGCCACTGGGAAACCCACAATGGGATTACCTGAAGAAACAAACAGGCCTGAACAGTTGTACCAGATGGATTGATCACCTCAGGCGGATTGCCCGCCCATCGCTGTCGCCATCACGCCGCCTTAGGATTACGCCGCCTCTCGACAAAGATTATTGGTTCAGGCAGTGACGCAGGAAAGCCATAATTTTTAATATGGACGGCAATAATCGCCATAAACCTGGATTTTGATTAAACTTAGATCCGGTTTCGCTATAACGTTCAGCATCTGCGATCGAGTTTTCTGCCTGCCTGGTGCCGGCAGTCTTCCAATTACTCAGCCCTCCCTCAACAGACTTCAGACACACAAGCATGTTAACGCTCTTCGTTGCAGTCTTTTCGTTCTTCGCGTTCATTGTTGCCTACAACACCTACGGCAGCTGGTTGTCGAAGAGGATCTTCCAGATCGATCCTAAGGCCATCGTTCCGTCTCACGAGTTACGAGACGACGTCGACTTTGTGCCCACCAGTCGGCAGGTGCTGTTTGGTCATCACTTTACCAGCATCGCCGGAACCGGCCCGATTGTGGGACCAGCCATTGCGGTGTTCTGGGGCTGGCTGCCTGCCTTGCTGTGGGTGGTTCTGGGTTCGATTTTTGTGGGAGCCGTTCACGACTTTGGCGCTTTGTTTGTTTCACTGCGAAATCGTGGGCAGACAATCGGTGAAGTCGCCGGGCGGCTGATCAATCCTCGAGTGCGTATTCTGTTTCTATTTGTGCTGTTTTTTGCACTCACAATTGTGCTGGCGATTTTTGGGCTGGTAATCGCGATCATCTTTTCGCTGTACCCGGAATCTGTTCTGTCCGTGTGGATTGCCATGCCGATCGCCATTGCCATCGGAATCTACGTACATCGCAATCCGCAGGTTTCGCTATTGGTGCCGTCACTCATTGCTGTTGCGATTTTGTACGTGTCGGTTTATCTGGGCGTCTATTACATGCCATTGGTGCTGCCGAAATCGGTTTTGATTTTTGATTCTGCCGTTGTTACCTGGACGGCTCTGCTGATGGTTTACTGCTTCTTTGCGTCGGTGTTGCCGGTGTGGTTGTTGCTGCAGCCTCGCGACTATGTCAACAGCCATCAGTTGGTGGTGGCGTTGGTGCTTTTGGTTGCTGGCCTGGCGGTGGCCGGTTGGACGGGCAAAGCAGACCTGGCAGCGTCGACACCCGCCATTGTGGATTCCGCCAATATTCCGGCTGACGCTCCACCAATCATGCCGTTCTTGTTCATCACCATTGCTTGTGGAGCTTGCAGCGGCTTTCACTGTCTTGTCAGCAGCGGCACCAGCAGCAAGCAGATTAACAACGAAGAAGACGCTCAGTTTGTCAGCTACGGTTCTATGCTGATGGAAGGCGCGCTGGCAGTGCTGGTGATTTTGGCGTGCTGTGCGGGAGTCGGCATGGGGCGCTTTGCCAAAGACGCAGAAACCGGCATGCTGGTTCCAATTATCGACACAGCCACAGGCTTGCCCATCGTCGGCGAAGCTGCCTGGAGATCTCGCTATTCCGTCGCGGATGGCTGGGCCAGCTTTAAATTGCCTCAAACAGTTGGTGCCTTCGTTGAAGGGGGAGCCAACTTTGTTTCTGCGTTAGGAATGCCATTGCCGTTATCGATTGGCATCATCTCTGTTCTGGTCGCCTGCTTTGCCGCCACAACACTGGACAGTGCCACTCGACTGCAACGCTACGTCATTCAGGAACTGGCGGGGTCGCTTAAGGTTAAGCCGCTGGAGAATAAATACGGAGCAACCTTGTTGGCAGTATCTCTGGGTTCGCTGGTTGCGATGATTCCGAACGCAGCGGGTGAATACGGCAAGGGCGGATTGATTTTGTGGCCACTGTTTGGGGCCACCAATCAGCTGCTGGCGGGGCTGGCGTTTATGGTGCTGGTCTTCTTTTTGGCTCGCCGAGGAAAGCCGTTTCTGTTTGCTTTGATCCCAGCCGTCATGATGTCCATCGTGCCAGCGTACGCGTTGTGCTGGAACATGTTTCACACGGGCGGCTGGCTCAACAGAGATCAGCCCGACTATCTGTTGAGTGGCTTTGGAGTCGTCATTTTGGCGTTGCAGGCGTGGATGATTATCGAATGCCTGATACTGTTTCCCAGAGTGAAAGGCATTCTGGAAGAAGCGTTGCCGCCATTGCAAAGGTCGGCCAAAGTCGAAGTGGCGTCGAAATAGAGGCGTTGATTTAGTCGCGGGGAACAGTCCGGAAATAAGATTCCTGTTTAACTCGTGGTCGCAGACCAGGCCGTGAAACCTGGTGTGCGGCCATCCCCGCGATATCTGCCAACGAATTGTCCCGAATTAAAATCCCTGATAGACGGCAATGCGCGACTTCACGATGGCCATTCCATAGCGTATAGAAGCAATCGCAATTTGGCACTTTGTGTTTTCTACAGTTGCTCCGCAACTCACCTGTCGCAAAGTGCAACGACGCTGGAAAATCAAAAAGAGTTTTGAGCGTCGACGGCATGTCCAATGCCAGTTTACTTCATTACTCACAACTCGGGATCTAATTTCGGGTCAGTTCCTAACAAGGGCTTCGCCCTTGCCCCAGTGGCGTGGCACGCAGGAAGACGTGGAACGCTCGAATCGCAGAGACGCTCCGTTGTTGCTACGACCAATATGCGGGCATCATTTTGAGTAAGACTCTAACGAGGCCGTGCCTCAGACCATTCGAGCTGCCGCTCGGAAACGCGACTACGTCGCTCAGAAAAATTCACTCAACGTGAACAAGCTCGATGCTTTAAGAAGGGTAACGAGCTTATGCTGTCGCTCGGCCTTCGCGACTGATCCGGCACGCCATTTGAATTCCTCCAATGACAGAAAGCTTTAGCAGGAGTTCCGTTGCACTCGGCGCACAAAAAAAGGCGACTCTCCGTTTATGAAGAAGTCGCCCTCGTTTGGTCGCTCAAGTCTGATTCAGTAATTCACAGGCTGTTTAATTGCCGGCGATTTTTCAGCTGGATCAGTCGTTGCCGAACGTCGATTAGTTCAGGATCTTTGAAGTGTCGCCGATGATTTTGGCGATTGATTCAGCGTTCAGGTCAGCCGCTTTCATAGCGTGATTAACCTTGACGTCTGATTCAACCCACATCATGACGGTAACGTCAGCTTCTTCGCTGATTTTGTACTTGCCAGGTCCAACTTTGTTTTCGAACACAGTCAGTGGAGTGTGCTTGATTCCCAGATCAGCAGCAGCCTTCTTCAAAGAAGCTTCCTGAGCATCTGGATCGTCTGTCAAAACAACAACAAACGCAGACATCTTGTGATCCTGGTTCTTGCCGACAACAGCGTCCAGTTCTTTGACAAGCTTGGCGACGTTGGCGTCCATCTTGCGAGTGAAGATGTTGACAACAGGGCTTGCACCATAACGGCAACGGTAGCAAAGTTTTTCACCGGCAGAAGGTCCGGTAACGTCCAGCACGTTGTAAGCGCCAGGGTAAGCTCCGACTTGCAGACCTGACTCAATGTCAGCTGCGTTGGCGGTCATTGTTGAAGCTGCAAGAACAGTAAGTGCCAGAATTGTACGCATTGTGCGATACTCCATTGGACATGAAATTGATTGCCTTCAGACTCCGATGTCTTCAAGGCAGAAACGTTAATTGGTTATAGCTGGTTGCAGAAAAGCAACCAGATCAAGTTGTGGTAATTATGGAGTCGAAGCGGTCAGCTGTCTAACAACATTTAACACCGCATCGCAGTCTCCGGCGGCGTCAACTTTTGTGTTTTTGTGGATAATCGTCCCATCCAGCCCAATCACAAAGGTCCACCGTTGAGCCGTTACGCCTCGAATTAGCGTTTTTTGCTCGCCTTTTACCACTGTGGTGATCGCTCCGCCATCTCGTACCGGGACGCCAAAAGCGTTGGCGACCTTACCGTCTTCATCCGCTAAAAGCGGAAATTTTAAGGAATGAGCCTTCTTGAACAGTTGGTGGTTGATGGCAGAATCGCCGCTGACACCAACAACGGTCACTCCGGCGCTCTTCATTTCGCTCAGCCGCTTTTGAAATCCGCAGGCCTGATCGGTGCATCCAGCGGTCATGTCGGCCGGATAAAAGTAAACCACGACGACTTCTTTGCCCACGTGATCTATGGAATTCCACGTTTCGCCGTGATCGTCGATGGCGGAAAATTCCGGTGCAAAATCTCCCTGAGCCAGAGAAACCAACTGATTCTCGCTGGCGCAGCAAAACGCGTGCGGCGCAATAATTAACGCTATAAGGGCAAGCCTGTTCATTCGTTTTTGGGTAGTCGCGTCTGTGAAAAGACGTCAACCTGTCTGGGATGGCAACCGCTGCGACCAGTGGAAAGACGTGGCAACAGCTGTTGAAGGTAGGTGGGATTTGAGGCGGTAATTCTCTCGCTTTATTATTTAAACGATACGTTCGCTCAATACTGCCGTCAAATGCAGAAGGTTTTCATAATGCCATTTTTCCTGACTATCCGGAAATCGATTGCACCGGCGGTCTCAGACGATTCTGGCGAAACCGCTTGAATTTGCCACCTCACCGGCGAATAGCGAAAAATTCCAACGTGCGGAAGAAGGCGGTGGAGTGGTGTTTTCATCCGAAATTCATGCGAATTCGCCTTGAGTGCGTAAAATGCAGCACGACAAACGTTTCAGGCAATTGAGGCAGCATGCTTTTCCGTTGCCGTCGTTTTCGTGCAGGGTACAATTCCGACGCTGCAAGTTTCACTCAATCCATTAATTCCGTCGGTGTCGCAAAGCGTTGCTGGCGAACAAGTTCCAAGGAAAGACCAACATGAAATCCGCCATCGCACTTTTGCCACTCGTTTTGTTGCTTGGCTGTTCTGAAGAACGCATCGTTACTGCAGATGGCGATGCGTCCGCACCAGTCGCCAGCAACGACGCGATTCCCGTTTCGTTTGCCGCTGGCGATACAGCAACATTGGCGGTTCCGGAAATGAGCTGTGCGATGATGTGCTTCCCCAAAGTTAAGGAAACACTGGAAGGCATCGAAGGCGTAACGGTTGTGGAACTGGTGCCTCAAAAGGAAGACGGAATCATCGATGACCGACGCGTAACGGTAAAGTTTGACGCCGAAGCCAGTTCAGACAAAGCCATCGCCGCCTTGGAATCTGCTGGATTTCCGGATTCAAAGTTTGAATAAGAACCAGAAAACGTTTCGAGACGTTGCGTCGTATGTATGACGTCTGGTTGCCGCTTTTTTACGGCAGCCAGACTTTCCGCTGCCTTCGCACAATGTTCTACTTCAAAATCGTTTTGAGTCTGAAAGCTTGCCGTGATAAAGCCGCCCAGGCTTCAGCCACTCAGCGTTTTTGATATGTTTAAAATTGGAGTGGGACCATCCAGCTCTCACACGATGGGGCCGTGGCTGGCTGCTGGGAAATTCGTCGAACGTCTGTCTCGTAAAAACGATGTCAGCGTCGCTACAGTTGCGGTTGAGCTGTACGGGGCTTTAGCGAAAACCGGCAACGGGCACGGCACGGGTATCGCGGTTCAGTTGGGCTTGTGCGGATATTCTCCCAGAACGATCGATGTGGAATCGATCACGCCCACAATCAAAAAGATCGCTCAGGAAAAGCGGCTAAGCCTGCATCATTGCAATGAGATCGCGTTTGATCCGAAAGCCGACATTCACTTCCACCATGATATTCAACTACCGTTTCATCCCAACGGAATGAAGTTGACGGCGACTTATTCTGACGGCACCGAATCCGCCGCAGTATTCTTTTCGATTGGCGGCGGCTTCATCGTAGAAGAAGGCGACGTGCAGAAAGCCGAATCGCTGGAAGAGTGTCTGATGCACCTTCCATGGCCGATAGAACACGCGAACGATCTGCTGCGTTACTGTTCAGAAAACTCCGCAAAGATTGCTGACATCGTTCTGCAAAATGAACTGACCTGGCGCGCTGCAGATAAAGTGCGAGCCGGTCTGACAGACATCAAAGATGCCATGTTGGACTGCATTCACCGTGGCTGCCGAACAGGCGGAACATTGCCCGGCGGGCTGAATGTTGAACGCCGAGCAGCAAGAATGGCCCACCGTCTGCTTGGCCACGACGTTCCCGAATGCCGTGAAACCTCGTTGGCGGAAGTTAAACAGCAGTCGCACGACTTTCAGCGAATTTTGAATTGGGTCAGCTGCTTTGCTTTGGCCGTGAATGAAGAAAACGCCGCTTTCGGTCGAGTCGTAACGGCTCCTACCAACGGATCGGCGGGCGTGATTCCATCGGTGCTGTTGTACTGTTTGTGCTTTTGCGATCTGCCTGAAGACTGCTACATCAACTTTCTGCTGACAGCGGGTGAGATCGGTTGCATCTTCAAAAAGGGTGCGACCATTTCTGCTGCGTTGGGCGGCTGTCAGGCTGAGATCGGTGTGTCATCAGCGATGGCGGCCGCGGCTTTGGCGGAATGTCTTGGCGGAACACCCGGTCAGGCTGCCGAAGCCGCCGAAATTGCGATGGAGCATCATCTGGGAATGACGTGCGATCCCATTGGCGGACTGGTTCAGATTCCGTGCATCGAACGAAACGCAATGGGGGCCATCAAGGCCATCACCGCTGCTCAGATGTCTTTACAACGCGATTGTGGCGAAGCGCGAGTTTCTCTGGATGCCGTCATTCGCACAATGTGGGAAACGGCTTTGGACATGAATGCCAAGTACAAAGAAACATCCGAAGGTGGCCTGGCGATGCAGATTGCCGTCAATGTCAGCGAATGCTGAAAGCGAGACAGCGAATCGCCCTGTTTTACCACCAGTTAAAACTGGTGGCTGAGTCAATGCAGCATAGTGCGGCACAACCAGGAGCGTTCTAACCGCCGAGCCGCTCCGTTGTTGCTACGAGAATGATGCGTGTTGAGGAAGACGTTGATTTATCGGTTGCAGGTCGTTGAACAAAGTGAAACTACCAGTCGCGATCAACTTTGATTCCGCGTTGAAGTAGAGTTCGTATCTGCTTTTGCTTTTCAAGGTGCTCGCGTTCTCGTTCGCGAGCTTTCCTCAACGTCGACTCTGCCTGTTCCTGCTGAGTCTGCTGCTGTTGCTGGTCTTTCTGTTCCTGTTGCTCTTTTTGTTGTTGCTGCTGCTTGTCATCCGGCGACTTGTCCTGTTCCGGTTGCTTGTTCTGTTCGTCCTGCTTTTGTTGCTCTTTGTCGCCGTCTTTTTGATCATCCTGATTCTGGTCTTTGTTGTCCTGATCTTCGTTCTGCTGTTGCTCTTGATTGTCTTGCTGGTTGTCTTGATTGTCGCTGACCAGCGGTTCGGCAATTTCCTTCAGGATTCGGTCGGTTTCCTTTTGTTCTGGCATTGCGGAGTCGGAATCTTTTGCGGCCAGATTCCTGGAGGCGTTGTCAGAATGCGTGGCGGCCTGCGGGGCCAGGTCGATGGCCTTTTTCATCGATTCAACCAGACCGGTCAGTTGTGCAACCTGTTTTTGCATTTGTTCCTGTTGAGCCTTCGCAGCTTTCTGTTCGTCCGTCAGTTCCGGCTGTTCCTGTGACGATTCTTCAATGGCATCCGTTTCCGATTTTTCCGGCAGCGATTGATCAGCGTTGGGGGCGATCTTTGAATCTGATGCTGCGTCCGTTTCGCCTTTAGCTTCAGCAGTTTCTTTCGCAGGCACTTCCTCACTCGGCGGCAAAGACTGCTTCAGGGCTTCCAGTTGCTGCTCAGCTGCCGGCAGTTCAGACTCCGCCTTTAGCGACAATACGTCGCTCCAATCAGTAATTCTTGATTGAGTCTCCGCCAACTGAACAAAGTCCTTCGCGGCCGCAAGTGTTTCAGTGTCGGCGCCTGTAGTGTCCACAACAGCAGCTTCGGTAGTGTCCGCTTCAGCGGGTGACTCTTTCGCGGAATCACTTTCAGAGTCATCGGTTTCATCAACCGCTGCCTGTTCGTTTGGCAGCAGCTTCGATTGCTCGTCGATGGCTCGCTGCAGCACTTCCTGATAAGGCGCAATCGCCATGTACAATTGATTGGTTTGATCAAGCCCTTCGGTTTCAACGTTCACCGCAGCGGCCATATTTCTGGAATCAAGTTCCGTTGCCGCCTGCAGCATTCGTTCGCCAATTTGATCGGCCATTTGATACAGCAACTGTTCTGCCTGCTGCATTTGGTCTGCCTGAGCGTTCGGCTGGGTGCTTCCTGGCTGGTTACCGCCAGTTTGCGGCGGCCCACCAGCGGAAGCAGCGGCTGATTGTTGTATTTGCTGGCTGATCTTCTGCTTAAGCGGCTCAATTTCTTCATGCAGAGTTCTCAACGATTCAGACGTTTCCATCACGGCCTGCCGAAGATAGGCGGTGTCCTGAGCGTTGCTAAGTGCTTTCGTTGTCGTTCGCAGCTGCGTCTGGCGATCTTCAATCATCTTCAGAAATTGCAGCAGGTCTTTTTCGTTGCGAGCTTTCTGTTTGTCGCGTTCTGCCCATTGCGATTGCAGATGTTTGATATACAACCGAATCAATTCGATGTTGTGTCGAGCATCCTGATGAGCTGGTTCAAGCCGCAGCACATCGCGATAGCTGCGAATAGACGTCAGCAGCATATTGATCGATTGTTCACGCGTTTCGCCTTCCGCCGCCGCCGGATCGTCACCCAGCTTTGATCTTGCCTGATCAGCTTCCAGGCAGCCAAGGTTATAGTGAGCTTTAACCGCCAGAGCTGAATCTTTCGCCAGCGAAGCTTTACGAAACAATCCTCGAGCCTGCTCCGCATCGTTGCCCGCCAACGCAGCGCACGCTTCATCGAACAGGATAATGGAGTTTTCCGGTGAGATTTCGCCCGCTTCAGCAAACGCGGTTTCCGCTTCAGAAAACTGATTATTGCGAAACAGCTGCAGACCTTCGTTGACCTTGTTCGACGCATCACCGGGCGAGTCGGCGGCAATCAGAAGGAACGAAAGCGACAACAGCACGACCATGCGAATTCGACCGGCTTTGCAATCAATGGCCGGTACCGTCACAGAAGAGCTTGTTGATTTCATGTAACCACCTCAGCAGTTTCCACAGGTGTGCGGCGATAGGCGGGAATTGACATTTCAATCAGCAGTAACAGAAGACCCAGCACGCCGAACAATTGATACTGTTCGTGAAAGCGTTTCCGCTTTTCGGTGTTGATTTCGCCCTGAGTCAGTTTGGCCAACTGATCATCGTAAATTTGACCCAGGTCGTAGCTTAACGTTTGAGCCGGAATGTAGGCTCCCAGAGTTTTTTCGGCGATATCCTTCAGCAGCCCGTCGTCCATTTTTGACCACACTTCCTGACCTTCGTGCTGCACAAAGCCAATGCCTCCATCACTGCCTCGCTTTGGAATTCGAGCTCCTTCGCCGATGTCGCCCAGTCCCACGGTGATAATGCGGATGCCTCGCTGAGCGGCCTGGTCGGCGGCTTCCTGCGGAAACGAATCCTGATCGCCTCCATCGGTAATCAGCACAATCGCCTGATCGCGATCCGCGCGAGTTTCCATGCTTTCCATCGCCTTGCGAATTGCGTCACCGATTAAAGTGCCACCCTTTGGTGCACTATTGACGTCAACTTCGTCCAGCATCAACTTAAAGAACCCCTGATCGGTTGTCAGCGGAACCTGCACCACGGGAGCTCCCGCAAATGCAATCAAGCCAACTCGATCGCCATCCAGCTTCGGCAGCAGGTCCAGAATATCCGACTTCGCTCGTTCCAGCCGATTGGGCTTCACGTCCTCTGCCAGCATGGATCGAGAAACATCCAGCAACACGAAAACGTCAACTCCACGGCCCGACATTTCTTCGAAGTAGAATCCATAGCGAGGTCTGGCAACCGCAATAATCAGCAGCGTAAGAGCCGCCATTAACAGGATGGCCTTGACCCACGTTCGAGCTGTGTTGAAGGCGGGCATTAAGCGAGCGACCATGGCCTGGTCGACAAACTGAGTGGCCGTGTGCCGCCGTTTGAAATGCGCACGCACAACCAGAAACCCGGCCAACGGCACAAGCCACAACGCAAACAAAACAGTTGGAAATCCCCAGTTCATATTGGGCAAGCTAAGATTCTGTGTAAAAGGTTGTTCATCTAAAAACGGTGTTTGTTATATATTCCACGCGGCATAAATTGAGTCGGGTCAAACGGGAATCCGCCCACGGCTCAATGAATAAGTACAGTCTCGGTGATAGAGTTTACGCCACTTAGGTTCAGGCCGTTACGGCAGGCCGCGTAGGCGAGTGCTTCCCAATACCAAAGTTAACAGTACACAACTGAGCCCTGCCAGCATTGGGTAGACAAACGTTTCACGGTATTCCGTATACAGGCGGCCTTCGATTTCTGTTTTTTCCAGCTTGTCGATTTCGGCGTAAACCTGTTTCAGGGTTTCCGTATCCTTAGCGTTGAAGTACTGACCGCCCGTCTTTTCCGCGATCGACTTCAAAGTGGCCTCGTCCAGTTTTACCTGTTGAGGTGCCAATACGGTTCGCCCAAAGCGGTCTTCCACGGGGAAAGGGGCCAACCCGGTTGAACCGACTCCAATGCTGTACACCTTAATGCCAAATTCCACAGCAGCGTCGATCGCTTCTTCTGGCGAAATAATGCCCGCCGTGTTTTCTCCATCGGACAACAGCACAATCACTTTGCTTTTGGATTCCGCATCTTTCAGGCGAGCAACGCCCAGGGCCAGAGCATCGCCGATGGCAGTGGCCATTTCTTCCTCCAGCAACTGTTCGTTGATGATACGATGATTGCTGTCATAAATGGGTTCAGGAATCTTCACAGCCGATAGTACTTCCAACAGTGCTCCATGATCCAGCGTCAGCGGGCAAACAGCGGTCGCGAAGCCTCCAAAAGAAATCAGGCCGATTAAGTCATCCGGCCGTCCAGAGAACTCGTCTCCCCCAGCCACGAATTCTCGAAAAACGCTTTTCACGGTGTCCAGCCGATTCACCTGTTGGTTGTCCAGAGTGAAGTCCAGAGCCTGCATAGACCCTGATTTATCAACACACATTTCCACGGCAATACCTTCCGTGCGAATGCGAGTTTCTTCCTTCCCCAGTTGCGGGCGAGCCAACGCCACGGTAATCAGCACCAGTCCCAGCAGATTGATCCACGGCAACAGCCGCCGAACTCGTTGAGCCATCGTGACGGGCAAATCCCGCAGCAGTTTCACACTGGAATACTGCACGGCGTGACGACGCTTTAATGCCAAATAAATCCCGATGGCCAGCACGGGAATCAGCAGCAGCAACGCCATTGGAGTCGCAAATCGAAAGGTGCTCACGCTGACACCTCATCGTCAACAGATGTCGAAACACCAGCAAGCTGCGATGAAGTTTTGACGGATGCGGACTTAACAACCTGCGACATTTTATCGGTGGTGCCACCCAACAGCGATTCCGCCGTTTTCAGTTCGATAAACTGTTTTGCCTTGTGCGTGCTCTGTTTCACCATCTCTTCATCGGGCTGATATCCGGCAAATTTCACCAGGTCCGCAGATTCCAGAAAGGCGCCCAGGCGGCGATCTTCTTCCGCGGAAAATATCTTTCGCTGACTTACCTGTCTTAGAAATTCTTCGGTCGTTTGTTCGGGCGCTTTGACTCCCGTAGAACGTTCGATGTAACGGCGAACGACACCGGTTAACTGCACAAAGTACTCTTTGACGTCGGTTTCACTAAGCTTACTGGAAATCAGATCGTTCAGCTCTTTCCAGGCGAGCTGTTGAGGCGTCAGTTGTGGTTCGCTGGATTGTTTCCGCCTGGTTAACAGCCACGCGATTGCCGCCAGCGTGGCGAGTGCGATCACGATTCCCAGCCCCCAGTGCCACCACGTAACAGTGATGTTTGGTGGAAGCGCCACAGGAGCGGCAACCGGACGCAAATCGTTCAGCGACGGAGCTTCTGCTTCGATCATGGTGGCAATCTGCACCTTAATCGCTTCGGTTTCGATTGTATGTTCCTGGCCGTCGCCCGTTGGACGGTGGTCGATAAATTTCACAACGATCGGCTGAATCATCGACAAGCCGGCCACCGTTGGTTCCAGAGTATAAACCTGCTGAATCAGCTTTCGGCCATCTGCAGTTTTGGGCAGAGGTTCATAGAAATCTCGAATGATGAAGTCACCCATTGACTGGCCAAAGGGCGGCGGCGTCACATCAACACCATCTTCCGCGATGACGGTCAGCGTTAAGGTCGGTTCGTCGGAAAGTCGGGGCTCTTTGGGCACGATATCAATCGATACTTTCACCGGGCCACGTTCCAGTTCGGAATGCAGAGCTTCGGGCGATCCGGTTTTGACTTCGGGAATCGAGGTTTCAGAACCGCATCCGCACAGCAATGCTGCCGACGTTACCATTAAAGCGACCGGCCAGATGGATAGTCTCGTAGTGGACGAGGTGACGAGTCCTTGTGTTTCGGGACTCCTGGCGTCGTCCACTACAACAGAACGGTACATTCCATCTGGCCGCTCGCCTGACAGTAGCGAGTGACTGTTGCCACCATGTTTGCTTTTCATGCTTTCCGTGCAAACAATCATCGCAGCCGCCTTTCGCGTGATTCAAAAAATCGCCGCAAACTGGTGGCGTACGGTTCTGTTGTGCTGACCTGCAACTGATCGACTCCCGCTCGTCGCAAACCCGTGGTCAACGCTTCTCGACGGTCCGCGGCCTGGCTGGCAAACAGTTCTCGCACTTTGGGATGTCGAGTATCCACGTCGACCATTTCACCGCTTTCCGCATCCTGCAACGTGATGAAGCCCACCTGAGGCAACTGTTCTTCTCGCGGGTCTGACACGGTAATAGCAACAAGGTCATGGCGTCCGTTGGAAATGGCCAGTGCCTTTCGCGACGCTTCGTTTTGGAAGTCGCTGATCAAAAACACGACGGCTCGCCGCTTGTAGACTTTGTTTAGATATTGCAGAGCCGCTTCAAGGTCGGTTTCGTCGCGAACCGGTTCAGCGGCCAGCATTTCGCGAATCAGCCGCAGCACATTTCCTTTGCCTTTTCTTGGCGGATAGTAAGCTTCTACGTTGTTGGCGAATAACAGCAGGCCAACCTTGTCGTTATTTTTCAAGGCCGAAAACATCAACAACGCCGTCATTTCAATCATGACTTCCAGCTTCGATTGCGATCCCGAACCGAATGATCCCGAGGCTGAAACGTCCACCAGAAACAGCACGGTGAGTTCTCGTTCTTCGCTGAAACGCTTGATAAACGGCACACCGGCGCGAGCCGTCACGTTCCAGTCAATCGTGCGAATATCGTCGCCCGGCTGGTATTCGCGAACTTCGTCAAATTCCATGCCTCGACCACGAAACACGCTGCGATACTGCCCGGCCAGCAAGTCGTTGACGGAACGATTGGCAACGATCTGAATTCGCTGCACCTTCTTCAGAATTTCGGCAACAGTTTGCGTCATTGGAAAATTCGATCCGTGAAAGGATCACCTGCACTCAAAATATCTCGATACACAATCAAAATCGCAATATTCAACACCACAATTTCGCAACCGCTGTTTACGGTGCAGGTTGCTTGAAGTGATTTTCGCTGGTCGGTTGCCGGAAGGCTGCCTGTTCCGCTGATTTAGTTCAAAAATAACGAAAACTGCAGCAAAATCGAGCCGATCAACGGAGACTCGAGTTTCGAAGTCGCGGCAGGCTTGCCATGCAGAAACAGCCACCATCACCGCCAGAATCCGGCTACGAATTTTTACCGCCACGCCATAACTCGTCAAGCGGCGCGGCGTGGCCGAATAAGGGATGAACGCCGGACGATAAATGCCGCGCCAGCCTGACCTGTTGATAGCGGACGATAAATGCCACGCTGCCAAATTGCTTCTTCCGGCAATCTACATTTTATTGCCGACGAAGACGAAGAAGTGAGTTGACTTGCGGGAAACTGCTGCAGCGGAAGAATCTGACGAATCACTTTCGCAGTAAGTACTGTCAATCTTCGTTCAAGCCATGAGCAGTTGGGTTGCCACCTGCACGAAGAACTTCGTTGGCTTTGCGGACGATCTTTTCTTCGATCCCGCTGGCACGCATGTGTTCTATCGTTTGTTCGATGTCGTATTCGACTCGCCGAAATTCGACGACGCCATCTTCAATCACCGCATAAGCGGCCCGGCAATCTCCGTCTCGCGGTTGCCCGACGCTGCCAGGATTGATCACTCGACAATTCCCCACCGTTAAATCCATGGGCACGTGAGTATGTCCGACGCAGACGAAATCGACGTTCACGTGTTCCAGCCGAGCGGCCCATTGTGGTTCGACTTCGGCCACGTATTCGTCCATGGGATCTCGAGGAGTTGCATGAACCAGCAGAAAAGAATGATCGCCCAATGTAAACTGCTGAGTCACGGGCAATTGTGCCAGCCACGTTAGTTGCGAATCGCTAAGCACTTCAAAATGATGAGGTCTCATCGCGGCCGCCATGCGTCGAAAAGTTCCTCCCGGCCTCACGGTCACTCGTTGAGCAACCGAATGATCGTGATTACCTCGAACACAGTAGTCAGCATTCTTCTGCAGCCATTCAATGCATTGAACGGGATTGGTGGCATAGTCGACCACATCGCCCAAAAACAGACACGCATCAAACTGTTCGTCAATCGCCGCCAACGCTGGCCAGTTGGAATGGATGTCGGCGAGAAGCAGAATTTTCATAACAATAAGCGTACGACTCAGGAATACGGCGGTCATTTCAACAGGTGGCCACGCCCCATTCTGAATCAAAGTTGCACCGATTGCACGCCTTCAACGCCAACGCCGGAAAATATCAGCCGGATTCCGCTTAGAACGCAGCGCCAAAACATACGCCGCCCCTGAGGCAAGATCAGCGTGCAGCAAAACGCACGTCCAGGCATCCGGAGTGCATTGGCCAGCAATGCTTAGCTCGACTTCTACTTCGTTTGCTTTTCCGCCAGGCACAAACCCAGAGCCAGTGAATATCTACCTGGAACAAGGTCTATTCGAGTGGCGTAGAACGCGTGATCCTGATTGTCCACAAATTCGCCTTCCAGCTTCAACATGGGAACGACCGAATCCCAGGACGCAGCAATGGAACTCATTGACTGTCCATCGTTGGCTTTTACGCGAGATCCCGAACTGTCCAGTTGCATCAAAACCTTGCAATCGTTGTCCAGAACGTAAAGCCGATTAATTGCGTGAAACCGTCCACGAATTTCGTTTTCGATCAGTCGTTCCAGACTGGCTTCGATTCTTACGAAACCGAACGGTTCTTCTGTTTCGTCATCAAACACAGGTACGGTTGCAGCCAGCAAAGGAGTTGGCGACTTTCCCCAGGACGCAGTTGTTGGATCCGGGCATTCGGACGACAGTGCCACAAAAACTTCGTCCGGCTTGCCTGCGAGTGCTTTTTTCATGCACGAAGTCAGGTTGCCGGATACAAGTCGACTTGCAGGAATCGACCGCACGTTGGAAACATCATCGATCGGGCGTTCAATTCGGACCAGTTCCTGAAACTTACTGCCATCAGCTTTGGCAAATGACACCGCACAGAAGTCGCAGTTGGTCTTCAACAATCCGGAGAAAATCACTGACAGATGACTTCGCAACACGGATTGTTCGTCATCTCGGCGTCCGGCAATGGAATTCACAATTCCCTGAATCGGCGGCAACGAAGACATAAACCGGACGTTGCGTTCCAGATCTCTCACAGCTGACATCATCGCTGTGCGAAGTTCTCTGGCTTCGCTGCGACTGTTGGAATACTTCTGCCGACGCTCACTTCTGCCCGCCATCCACTGCTGAACGGCATCAGCCACTTCAGCCGCTGATTGATATCGAGAATGTGGCTTAAACTGCATTGCCTTAACGCAAATGGCTTCAAGGTCAGCCGGAATTCCCGACATGTAATCACGAGGGCGCGGCGTTGCTCCGCCGGAAATCTGCTTCAGTAATTGAGCAATAGGAACCGCATTGCCCTCCTGCACACTGCTGTTTTGATGGGGCGCAGAAGCTGTCAGCATCGCAAACAGGATGGCCCCAAGCCCGTACACATCAGTACGGCTGTCAACTTTATCCAACTGTCCGGCAGCCTGTTCAGGAGCCATGTACAGGGGAGTCCCGATAACTTCGCCCGCCATTGTCTTGGTGAAGGAACTATCTGCAGAAAGCGGCACTCCCGACATGTGACCTTCTGTTTCGTTGCCGTCATTGACTTTTGCAAGCCCCCAGTCCAGAACAATAACCTGACCGAAGTTGTCCAGGGCAACGTTTTCCGGCTTCAGATCACGATGAATGACTCCACGAGAATGAGCATATGCGATGGCCTGACACACGCCGATGAAGGCTGTTAACAGACGATGCAGGTCCATCGTGACATCTTCGCCGGCAATCTTTTTGTCGTGGTATTCTTCAATCGCATCGACAAGAGTTCGCTTGCCTACAAAACGCATCGCATAGAATGGTTGCCCCGTGGTTTCGTCAGTTCCGAACTGATACAGCGGGACGATATTCGGATGTTCCAGACGCCCGGTGATTTCCGCTTCTCGACGGAATCGTTCCCATGCTCGCGGATGCTCTGCCGCTTCGGCGTTCATTTCTTTTAGAGCAACGGAACGCAGCAATCGTTCGTCGCGAGCCAGCCAAACGGTACCGAGCCCGCCTTTGCCCAGTTCGCGGGTCAGAGTAAACCGTGACTTTAGACTGCGTTCGTCTGCATGGCTGCTGATCGGCAACTGTTGAATCATCGCATGTGTCGATGAAATGGCAGAATCGTGGAAGGCGGCGCCGGTCACCGTAATTCCGAACTGACTGGACCGAGCTGCCTCAAGCCGAATCGATTGCTTCATTCGCAATGCGGCATCGGCTGAAAGTCCAGGTGCAACGGATGTGTCTCCATCTCGCGAACGCTTGCCGACATCGGACAGCGAATCGTTAATCATCTTCGACAGCTTCGCATAATTTCTGGACTGCTGGCTGGCGGCGATCTTTTCGTCAATGGTTCGTTGTTGATCGTTGGTCAGAGTTGCTGACAGCGACTTACTGATCAATTCTGAAATTTTCTGGTCGTTAGGCATTCTGGCTAACCTCCTGCTCTGCAAACCATTTTGTTCCCACACATTTTGCCAGAGCCAGTCGAGCTCTATGCAAACGTACCCAAAGATTTGCTGGAGTGATGTTCAGCTCCTTACAGATTTGATCAGTGTCCATTTCTTCCATCACGCTCAGCACAAACACGTCAGCCTGACCAGCAGGAATGTGGCTTAAACAACCTCGCACAACTTCCCAGACTTCCTGAGATTCCAGCTGGTCATCCGGCGTCACCGCAAACGCACCGTTCTTCCAGTTACCCTGCTGATTGAACAACTGAGACGATGGATCGTTGCTGTCGTCAGACTTTCCGTCGCGATCGTACCGATTTCTCATCCGTACATGATCAACGATTTTGCGTTTCAGAATTCCCAGCAACCAGGCACGTTCAGCTCCCTCGCCCGTAAAACGTTCTCGATAACGAATGCCGGCAAGAAAGGTTTCCTGAACAACTTCTTCTGCCGCGTTTGTGTCGCGCAGCCGCGAAAAGGCGTACCGGTAAAGGTAGTCACCATATTCGTCCACCCAGACTTCCGGGTTGGCCGACGAGCCTGAATTTTTCAGGTCTGAGCTGCTCAGGCCTGCGTTTTCGTTGGAGTTATCCAAACCATCACCTTAATTCATAATCGGCCAACGTTCTATTTCTTATGGTCGAAACACGTTGGGGATTCCTTACAGATTTTCCTGACAAGGGCTTCGTCCTTGACCCCGTGGCGTGGTATGCGGAAAGACGTGGTACGTTCGAATTGCCGAACCGATGCGCTGTCGCTGCGATAAACTTGCGGGCATTGTGCTCGCAACATTTTAAGCAAGAATTCAACGACGGCTTCGCCCGGCCGTGAAGAGTTTTCATGCGGAAAAACACGGGTTAAACAGTAAAATTCAACGGTTGCGGTTGAAAGCTCTGCTGTCGCAAATTGCGATGCTGAATTATCAGGTAATGTTTATTCCGGAGCTGCTGAACCGTCTCCGCCAGACGCCCCGGGCTTACGCTTTCGACCTCGCCGACGACGTTTGCGTTTTTCCCCACTTGCGGGCCCCGCTTGTGGCCCCGTGGAATCGCCTGGTTTTGCGCTGTGATCAGCAGCAGACACCTGAACGACGGGCTTTGCGGAAGGCGTTTCGCCGGACTGATTTTCGGTTCTGGCAGTCGTTGCCGGGGTTTTGATATCAGCAGCTTCTCCGCTGCGATTGCCCCCTTTGCGAGAACGACGGCGGCGACGGCCCTTGCGATGTTCGGTTGATGGTTCACCGTCAGCGGAAGTTGACGAACCAACCTGGTTGCCGGAATCGCCAACGTCCTGTCCAATCGACGCAGCTTCATCTTTACCAGAAGTCTGATTCGACGGGCTTTTGTTGGTCCTGCGAGATCGATCGGGCTTCGAGCGGTCTGGCCTTGAACGGTCCGACTTTGATTCGCTGGATCGCTGCCGAGATCCCGGTGCTGGCTTTTCGCCGGATGATTGCAGTAACGGCGATGATTCTATGCCGATACCAAACTCGGCCCACTCGTCTTCTTCGGCCCCTGTTTCCGGTCCAGTCGCTGGCGAAGTATCATCCTCAGGAGCCGCTTCGGCTCGCAAATAGCCAGTACCGCGAAACGGCTTCTTTTCTTTCGGTTCGACATATTCTGAAACCGGAGTAAACCCTTCCTTTGCAGGAAGCTCTTCCACCAACTCGGCTTCTGTGGGTGTCGTGTACTCGTCGGTTTGGTAGGTAATAAATCGTGAGATATCAACCGGCGGCGGCGGCTCTTCAACAATCGCCATAAAGCATGGAGGATCGCTGCAGCGGCACGTGCGTGAAGCGACGGCTCCGCGAGTTCTCACGGTGCGAGAACACTTGGCGCACTTCCAAACGCGGAAGATCCCGAGTTCTAATTGAAGGATGGGGCCCTTAATGGCAAATTCTCCGGCTTTCAGGCGTTTCGCAGCTGCTTGGTTTCACTGTTGTTAGATTCTTACTGCAGGGAACATGTTCACGTTGAGTCAAGTTTTCTGAGCGACAGCGGAGCGTTTCCGAGCGGCAGCTCGAATGGTCTGAGGCACAGCCTCGTTAGATTCTTACTGAAAAGATTGCGTGCACGATGCGAGGATATTTATCGTAGCGACAACGGAGCGGCTCGGCGATTCAAACGTACCACGTCTTTCCGCATACCACTCCACTGGGTTAAGGGCGAAGCCCTTGTTACGGCAAATTGTCGCAACCAGAATCAGCGTTTCCAGGCAAAACCGATCCAAACACGAAACGAGCGGCACTTCGCACTGAATTCAGATTGTCGCCCTGAAACCGCTATCCTGCAACCGAGCTTGCAATTTCGCACTCAGAGAACCTTGGTTTTGCCTGCCTATTGCGAAAAATCAAAGGCAATTCCGCAGAGGACCGCTATTGATCTTTAAGCGAAACCTGCGGCACATCATTCTCAACCGGAACGGAAGTTATTGTCGCAGACGTCTGATACGTCGCAGATATGCTGCCTTCAACGGCAATCAGCACTCCATCTGCAGCGATATTGGTCAGGATTGACGTCGCCCCGGACGGCCAGCGAATGGTCAGCTTTTCCACGTTTGCTGTGTCGCCGAAACCAAAGTGTAACCGACGCTGATTGCTGGCCTGATATCCGTCACCTGCGGAGACCTGTTTCCAGACTACGTTGCCACTAATCTCAGCTTCCACCGTTGCTCCGCAGGCATCGCGAGCAGTTTGTCGGGCATGCAACTGAACGTCCAGCCAGTGGCCGTATTCTTTAGTGGTGTTCGAAACCAGCATTGTGGGAGAAGCGATGTTGGACACCACAAAATCTGTTCGACCGTCCTGATTCCAGTCAACAGTCGCCAGCGAACGTCCCAATGCATTCCGTTGAAACGGTTCACCAAGCTGCTTTGGGTTTAGCTGCTGGAAGTGCGTTCGATGGCTGCCGTCAAAAAACTGCAAAGGCATTTTGTACTGCCCATTGTCGTCACGAAAGTCAGCCACATGACCGTTGGCCACCACGATATCCAGAACTCCACGATTGGCTGCGTCCAAAAACTGAGTTCCCCATCCAACATACTGCAGCCCGGAACTTCGAAGCCCTGCCGTTGCAACCGCATCCTGAAAGAAACCACCTTCCTGTTGCAGGTAGAGACAATTGGCTTCACCTTCAAAATTTGTAACAAACAAATCCAGGTGTCGATTGCCATCCAGGTCGGCAGCCGCCACTCCCATGGCCGCCGTTGGATCACCCAGCATGTTCACCGCCAGGCCACGTTCAGCAGCGATGTCCTGATACACATCAGAATCAACAACCGGATGAAGCAGGAAATTGGGAACCTGGTCGTTGGCGATAAACAAAACCGGCCTGGGATCGCCGTTCGAAAACATCGCAACAATCCCAAGTCCTTTCGCCAGATCCTTTGGGGCAGCATCCACGACTCGCCGAAATGTGCCATCCGCCTGTGACAACCAGACATGATCTTCAGCGCCTGAAAAATCGCGAACCGAACAACGATTTCGGCCACATTCCACCTTAAAGACATTCTCCCCCGACAGATAGTTGACGTCGTAAATGTCTGGATTGCCGTCGCCATTCAGGTCCAGAATCAGACAGCTGGATGTCCATGCCGCTTCTGTCAGTCCGCACTGCTGAGCCACATCATCAAACGTGCCGTCTCCATTGTTGATCAGCAATTTATTAGCTCCAATGCAGGCGACGTAGATATCCGGAAAGCCATCGTCATTGAAGTCACCAACGGAACACCCCTGCCCATAGCCGTCGTCTTTGAGCATAGCAGCATCGGCGACGGCGAACCCCTGTTGTGCTGAACGGTTTCGGTACAGCACGTCATAGTATTTTTCCACAGCAGCGGGGACGCTCTGCCCCTTGGCCCAGGGCTCACCCTGAGTCAGAAAAATGTCCGGCTGCAGATCGCCGTCAAAGTCGACAATCCCCACGCCGCCTCCGGTGGATTCAAAGATCCGGACGTCTCGAGCAAGTGGATCAGCACTTTGGTAATAGGTGAAGTCAATGCCCGCATCCACAGCGGAATCAGTAAAGCTGATCCCTGCAGCATCCAGTGCAAGTTTTGGCGTTGATGCAGAGCGTTCCAGTAGCGTGTCGATGCCAGGCCAATCTGCCAGGTCGAACAGTGCAGCGATATTAATCGAGGCGAGTTTGTGCGTGGAATCCCCAGTCCCAGCCTCGTTTGCCCCTTTTTCAGCTCTGTCAATCCATGCCGACGGCCCAAAACGATCTTTGGCCAGGTTCGACCACGCCTCCGCTTCCTGCTTTCTGCCAATGTCGTTTAGCAGCGAAATTAATTCCGCAAAGCTTTCGGCCTGTTGCCCCTGAGAGATCAATACACGTTCCATCACCTCAATACATCTTTTCAAATCATTACAACGCTGCACGCACAAATCTGCGTTCATGTGATTCAGACTGGTCAACACCTGCCCCAGCTGAAACATTGAACGGCGATCATGGGGAGCATCCTGCACGGCTTTCCAAAAACAACGAGCGGCAACTTGCGGGGCTTCCATTTTTCGAGCCCACAAGCCCTGCACATATTGCACGCCAGCAGAATCCTTAACGCCTTCCGGCAAATCACGACACCATTGTTGAAATGCGATGGAATCCGAGTTCAGCAGCAGTTCGCCAAGTAGCGCATGAGCGTCTGCCCAATCCGGGCACTTCGCGACTACTCGCTTCAAACCTGCCTGAGCAGCAGCAGGGTCGTTTCTGCTTAGGGCAGACTTTGCCTGAAACATCCAAACGTACGGATCGTCAGACAACGACGAAGAACACTTCGGAAAGTTCGTAACGTTGCCATATGGCCGTTCTGGTTCCATCAGTGATACGAGATCTGGTATCTTGATTCTGTAGGAAGAAAGTATCTGCAGCAAATACGGTCTGGCCTGCGATGTCAGCCCCGTTGCATTCAACAGGCCAACAAGCCGTTCGCTCACTTCAAATTGATTGCTGTTTAAGGAACTCAGGTACCGCAACTCATCGATACCTTCTTCGTATTTGCAGTTAATCAGAAACAGCTCAGAGCGAGCCTTCGCAATTGAAATAGCAAGTTCGGTACCGTCGCGTGGAACTCGCTTCCAGATTTCCAGAGCCTCACGAGCATCTCCCATGCCAAAGGCTGCACGCCCCAGAATGAACTGACACTGCTGCCACCTGTCATCGGTTTCCGGAATGTCCTTAACCAGTTCAGTAGCTTCCGCGTACCGACCATATTCCAAAGCTTCCGTCGCCGCCGCCAGCGTGTCAACGGGCTTGCTGCGTCCGCACCCAGCCATCGCCAGGCAGATCAGCAAAAGACATGGTTGCCGCCAGCCGGTTTGTAGACGCGAAGCCGCGTTACTCGGAAGACTTCTTCGAAGTTCCGGTAAGCTTTTCAAACATCTTTGCATGTTGCTGCGCCTTTTCTGTGTCGCCGGTTTCCAGATACGCTTCTGAAAGCCAGCCGTGTGCCAATGCCAGTGACGGATCGATTTTTAAAGCTGCCTCCGCTGCCTCAATTCCTTTCGGAAATTCACGAAGCTGCCCCATGACATGGGCCATGCGACCGAGATATCGAGAACGCGTTGGGTTAACGGAATGGAGTTGTTCGTAAGCCTTCCGAGCTTCTTCAAGTTGGCCCGTCTGATGCATCATCGAAGCCATCGCTTCCAGTGCATCTTCGTGCCGGGGCTGAATCTGTAGAACAGTCGACCAGGCTCTTGCCGCCATTTGTGGCTGGCCCGCCTGCACCATTGCCTTTCCTAAGGCAAAGATGCAATCAACATCCTGCTGATTCTGTTCGACCAACGGAATCAGCACCTGAACGGCCTGTTGGGCAAGTTTTGAATCGCCGTTTAAGTAAGCCAATTCCGCTTGAAAAACCCCAAGTGCCCGATTGACTTCGTCGTCGCTCAGGTTAACGCCGGGCTCATCAAACACAATAATTTCGGGTGCTGCATCCGGATTTTCGGAACGGCCCTGTTGAGGCACTTGCTTCAGAATTCTGTGATCTGTTTGCGACGCATGAACGTCGGCCGCCCCAAACGTCGGCATGTGACATGCGACACACGAATCCGCACTGCTGATTTTCAAGCGTTCCGTGAGTGGCTCAGAGCACTCCGTCTTTCCGGTTTCGTGACACTGCAAGCAACGTTGCCGATAAAAAACCGCTCGCTCCGTTTTGGGAGGTCGGCTGTGTGGGTCATGGCAGCTGATGCAGGTGAGCTCACCGGAACTCTGTTGATAACAAACGCTGGAATACATTTGCTCAACCTGGCTGACAGCCGCCGCCGTACCACTTTTCACGCCTTCTGTTTTGACCAATGTCACCCAAATGTCACTTAGATTCATACCGGGACGAAAACCGTATTCCGACTGTCCGACCTGCAGGACTCGACGACGCCCCTGCAAGTGACACTGCGTGCAGACGGCATCTCGGCGAGCCGACGAAAGGTGAATGGGGTTCACAATTGGATCTGTTGACGCAATGTCAGGCTTTGCCTGATGAAAGTCGATGTGCTCACCACCGGCTCCATGACAACGTTCACAACCAATCGCATGTTCGTGAAACGCCGGTTCTGCAAATCGGTCGTTGTCTGTGGGGTGAGGATTCGCGCGGCCGGAATGGCACGACAAACAGGCATGCGTGACACGCCGCTCAAAGCGTTCGTTGAACTCAGGCGCATAGCCCGGCGACAACCCCCATTTGGGGCCATCCGCATACCAGCTGATCATGGACTGATTCAATCGACCATCGACGTTTGTCAGATACGAACGCCCTCGTTCCCCCGATCCCACCGACAAGTCGATCGGAATGGCCTGATCGTAGACAAGTTCGCCGTCGCCGGACGTACGGCGTTCGTGGTGAAACACCTTTCCGTCGTGCGATTCAACTTGATACGAAAACTCCGGAAGTGTGGTGAATTCCGATGTGCTGAGATCTTCCAGCCCATCACCCTGGCTTGTCGCAAACATCGAATGCGACATTGGGTGAGTCTTATATTCGTCCGCAATTCCGGAATGGCACGCGTTGCACGCCTGACTGCCGACGAAGTGTTTCGCAAAAGTGGTTGGTGCGACATCGGCTGAAGGTTTGGCTGCATCGGCTACAGGATCCGGAACAGCGGCAATCTGCTGATCCGCCGACTTCTTTCTGGCGGACGGCCTTACCAGCTTGTTTTCATTTTCTTTGCCGCAACCGATCAGGAACAACAGCACAAGCACAGTCAAAGTATGCCCGTGAATGATGCAAGGCATAGTGCATGCCTGCCCCGCAGGCAGAGTGCTGAATCGGACTACCTTTGAATGTTCGACGTTCATTCTTGTCTCTGTTCTGCTGCGTCACTTAAACAAACGACCTAAATCGCCAGTCAGCGGGCTGCTCACTATTCCGCCAAAGGTTCGACAAGCTGGTTTAGTTGTCGGTGATCGTGAATCTGCAATTGCTGATGAATGCCGGACGGCCATTCAATTTTTACCTTCCATGGTCCGGTGTCTTCACCAACACCGAAAAACAGAGTACGGTTGTGAGAGGCACCGAAGCTGGTTCCGCCGGCAATTTCCTGCACAAACGGACGCTCGTCACTTCCGAAAACTCGCACCTTTGCTTGAAACGCCGAACGATTGCTGGATCGACCGATCAACTTAAAACGCAATCCAACACCAACTTTTGATCTGTTTTCCAGAAGTGCCACGGGTGAGTTGTGATGCACGACGCACAGGTCCAGGTCGCCGTCAGCATCAAAATCTGCCGCCCCTACTGCTCGCCCAACGGCTTTGCGAGTGAAAAAATCACCGGCAACACTGGGGCGTTCCTGCCAGTTGCGACCATCGAAGGAAAATACCTGCGGTGTCATTTCGTAACCTTCGCCATCGAAATAGCGAGGGTCAATGTGCCCGTTGGTAACAAACAAATCTTCATATCCATCCAGATTAAAATCGCTCATCACAGTACCAAACGCCAACTTCGGAAGACTCGGTTCCCGCAGCCCAACCAGACCGCTCACATCCTGCAGTCCTTGAGGCCCAAGATTGCGATACAACGTGTTGTGCTCTCCCGTGAAGTGAGTCAGAAACAGATCTGGAAAACCGTTGCGATCGTAGTCTCCAAAACCAACGCCCATGCTGGCCTGAGCTTCACCCGTTGCACAATATCCTCCGCCAAGAAACAAAGACGATTCTTTGAACGACGTGCCTGTTCCATCGTTGATAAACATAAAGTTGGCGGTGGTGTCGTTGGCCACGTAAATATCCGGCCAGAAATCATCGTTCAGGTCCGCAATAACAACGCCCAACCCTTTGTTGCCTTCACCAAACAAACCTAGTTGTTGCGACGATTCCGTGAAGCTGCCATCGCCGTTGTTCACGAAGCATTCATCTGGTTCGGGTTCTACGTTTCGCGGATGGCAAATCGAAGGGATACCGTCTTTGTCGAGACATTCAACCGGGTTGTTGGGGTCGTAGATTGAGTAGTTACAGACATAAAGATCAAGATCACCATCACGATCAATGTCGCCCCAGGCAACGGTTGAACTCCACGCGGTCTTCCCACCTTGCATGTCAGCAGTGGTTTCGATGAACGTTCCATCACCCATATTCCTGAACAGGCGATTCTCGCGAGCATTTGCGACGTACATGTCATCAAAACCATCATTGTCAAAATCACCAACCGCAACTCCATGGCCAAAGCCACGATCCATCAGCCCACTTTCTGCAAACCGGTCTTGAAAGCTTCCGGATATGGACTGGCGAAACAGGGAATCAGAAATCGTGGCATCACCACACGGGTCGCCTCCCTGAGTCAGGTATAGATCCGTCATACCATCAGCGTCAAAGTCGATCCACCCACAACCTCCACCAGTGGATTCCACCATTAAGGCTTTGGGGCTGGCTCCGTTGTCGTACGTGAAATCAATTCCGTGGTCTGCGGCGACATCCACGAAGTCGGGAAATTCCGGCATTGGAAATTCGACCTGTTCAGCAGAGCGACGTTTGTGTGGCTCAAACCTGAACGCCGGCGCGGCGGCATCTGACGAACTGGATGCAGTTTCCGTGGTTTCAGATTCGACCGTCTCGCTCTTACCGCACCCGCTGCAGGAAATCAGCAGCATACTGAACAACACCAATCGCCAGTTTAAAGTTAGCCTGGCTTTCATGGCTTTGACAGCTTTCACTTCAGAACGTGTGGATAGTCTAATGGGCAAAGGCGAATGAGGAGACACAATGCTTGACTTGCAACCAACAAAAGTAAGAGGACGTTTACTAAGGACCGTCAATCGGCTGACAGCACTCAAAAACACGTCGCCGATACTGGCGCCCTCGACTGCGTGTTGTCGCATTGTCTAAACAACTTACGCAACAGTGTGCGAATTTGCTGGCCCGTAAATGCAAAAACTCCGCGTCGTACTGCTACGACGCGGAGTATACTTCATACTTCCATCAACACTTAAGCTTAAGCTTAGAATTCGCCGACGACATTTCGGTCGTTGCGCACCGAGATGTTGTAGCGAACTTCGTTGTCGATGTTTTCGCTGATAAAGCGAACCGAACCATCGCACAACGTTGCCTGAATACCGCCTGTGTGCAGGCTGCTTGGGCTCCAGTTTCGAACGTCACCATCACCGTACTGGTAAGCTGGATTCTTCAGGTTGATTGGATGTCGCATCGTGTGAACGGCTCCCAAAGCTGACGCCCAGTTGGCAACGTCGGCTGGTTTGTAGTTGAATTTAGCTCCGTCGCCACCACGCCAGTGCATTGACTCAAAGAACAATACCGTGTTGGAAGTACCGTCATTGATGTCACGAATACCTTTTGAACCACGGAACATGAACACTCCATTGATATTAGGATTGTCGTTATTCCATCGTTCGCTGATCCACGGTGTTCCGCTCGATCCACGCACAAATTTACCGTCGGCTGACGGAAACTCTGGCACGCGATCGCAGTCTTTCCAACCCGCCCAGATATGTCCCATGTTGCCGACGTAGTCCAGACCACCTGCAGGTCCTGAATAAGGAGCATTCCAGCCGCCGTTATCAGGTTCGACAATCTGTCCCGTTCGAATCGACCCCTGATCGTTCGACGGGCACAGGAATACACTGATTGGCTGCTCAGCCATTTTACGTGGCGAAGGTGTTGTACCAATGGTTCCCGTGTAGCCCATGCCGATATTTGGAGCATCGCCGTTGGCTACTGAAAAGTATTGGGAAATTTGGTTGTACAGGTTTGCCTGATCCATGTATGGCATAGCAGCCACGGTCCACGGCCATGACCCATTCTTGTAGTTTGGGTTTGCCGGGTCACCTTGAGTGTCGTTCTGGCCGTTGTACCAGTTCATTGGAAACTGGTTGTAGGTGTCGTGGTAGTTGTGAGCAGCCAGACCCAATTGCTTCAAATTGTTCTTACACTGTGTGCGGCGAGCAGCCTCTCTCGCCTGCTGCACGGCTGGAAGCAGCAGTGCAATCAAAATCGCGATAATCGCGATTACGACAAGCAACTCAATCAGAGTAAAAGCTCGTCGCTTGGAACCCAAACGTATCATGACAGTCATCCTCGAAAAAAAGGAACATAAATTCAGCCGAATGGCTGGATGAATTCCAAGCCTTAGCGGAAGCACAATCAATAGCAAAGTCTCTTGTTTCTTTGACAAATGCTAAAGCTCCGCAAGACCTGTGAAGGGCTTATGGAATTGCCAAATCAAACTCGTTTGATTTCTCTTCAACAGTGAACTCGAACGGGGTCGATTGCGCGCTTCCATAGTCTGCCGGAAATTTTTCACTTTTGGTTGTTTTCATTTCACCACGCTTACCAGTGCCACCTGAACGCTGCTGCATCATGGCTTCTCTGACGGAATCGTTGGACATATCAACCGGCCCACTTAACGCGGAAGCAGCACTATCTACCAAAAACACTTTGTGCTTGCCAGCAACTGCTCCCGCCTTGCCGGATTGTGCATTCAGCACAAACTTTCCTTCTTCGTTGGTTCTACCTGCCGATGCCGGTCCCGATTCTGGGGTGAAATTCACGTTTACCCCAGCAAGTGGCTGATTACCTTTGGTTAGCCTTCCAGTCACCGGATACAACGTCGGGCCATCAGAACCACCACATCCTGCAATCAGGACCAACGCCAGAGTTAGACAAAAACGATTCATGTAATTGCTCAAGAAAATAAGTGATTGAAGAAAACCTGAAGCTCTGCCTGATCGCAATAGCTCAACAACAGACCGGAATACCGGAGTCACTTCGCAATGCAACCAGGAAATTTTCTTTTCATTGTTAAGAAACAAATAACGCAGTTCAAGTCCAACCTGCCGGGTGTTCATGCAATAAAGCGACATTCCGACCAGAGCGAAACCCTGTGTGTTACCGTTGTGTACTACTTACTACATTTTATTGCAAGCAAATCATAAATTCGGAGCCTGAACCATCAAACAATTCGGCCCCGGCAAATACATCAGTATTCGTCATCGAACATATCCGTTTGCCACAAATTCATCAAAATGCCCCAAACTTCGATTGGATAATCAACCGCCAGCTGCGTGTTCAAGTGCCTCAACATTGTGGCTTTTACTCGCCATTTAAGGAATCTCAGCAAAAGCAATTTGTAGCGTGATGGACGGCGTTAAGAATTGAACCAAACAATCACACACCAGATCTGCTGGCCCGACCTCGGCTTAAGACCGTCCTGCCTGGCCCAGCCACGGTCATAAACACCGTAATGGCTGGCCCCCAGCCCAATGTCGGATTCGCCTTTATTCTGGTAGCGCTGCGGTGTTGATTGCCAACCGACTATCGAAAACCCTTGAACCTCCCAAAACTCAAAGCCAGAAGGTCCTGGCCAGGTTTATTTTGGAGCATTGAGACATTCCGCATGACCTGTTCACGGTGTGATTAAGAACGTTGCCGGACGCATTTGAAGGACGGGGGCCAAGTCACTTTCGTTCCGGAGGGTATCGCCGAAAAATTCCGTTGGCGATTTCCCAGTCACCGCATTGAATGGCATATTCAGCGATCTGGTTCAACAACCCGCGAGAAACCTCACTCACGTGCGGCAGACGTCGAATTTCTTCTGCCAGCTTGACTCCCACGGCGGCGATTTTTTGCAGCTCAGCCGCTTCTGGTAATCGATCGGTGGCACGGCAAACCAAGGCCAATTCGTTGCGACTTTGCCAACCCAACGGATGTAACTTAATCGCCTGCCTTAGCGCCTGCTCCGCCGTTTCCATGTCTCCGGCCAGTCTGGAATATTTCCCAAGCCACAGCCACAGCACAGGATCAACGATGCTTTCCGCGTTGACAGATGCCAGCAGGTCTTCAGCCGAATTCATATCGCCTTCTTCAATCGCAGCCTGCAGCAGCACATCCAGCAGCGGACTGGACTGCGGCAGTTCGTTGTGCAGTTGCTTAGCTGCAATCAAAGCACTTGCCTGTTTTGCCTTCAAAGATTCAGAAGGAGACGTCAGAAACAGGGCTCGCGTATTTCTGGCCACATGCACAGCATGAGCAACCTGCAGATCGACATTTTCTTCGGCACTGTCCAACCACCGAGCGGTAATCTGATCGCCGTCGCTAAAGCTCAACTCTTCCAGGCTAACCAGATAAACGTAGTGGTCCGGCTGGTCGGATCGCAATTCAATCGCAGCGGAAATATCTTCCAGCAGCCGGCTTCTTTGAAATGTCATGGCGTAAAAGAAAATCCGCGTGCGTCTGGCATCCGCAAATCGCTCATCAATTTCCAGCAGCTGGTCGGCCAGGCTCATGGCCTCAAGCGGTTTGTTGAGATACTGAAAGTTCACTTTCATCAATGCCGCTGCTGCGTCGAACCCTCTAGGGCCATCCAACGGGATTTTCTCGTAGGCACTTGCCGCTTCAGAGTGCTCATTCAAATGAGACCTTCCTTCCCCCAGAAGGAACCACGGCAACGGATCGCCGGGATCAACGTTGGTCCACTGACTGGCTGTCTCAACGACCTTCGTCCAGTTGCCGGACTTTTCAGCCTTGCGGCAAATTTCACGAAACCGGTCAACCGTTTCTGACAATTGCAACTGTCGATAAACGACAGCTGCAGCAATCATTCCAACGACCACAATCGCTGACAGCCACTTTGCTTTTCCAGGCTTAATCAATGGAAAAAACCTCCTGTAAGGCAGTGGTTGAAAATAGAACACCAAAGACGCGTAACGTTAGCCGAATTGCCGTTGCACCAGCTTACCGAAGTGCCGACGAACGGCGGGGCGTCAATCGCTTTTTCAGTGTTTCGGCAATCCTGGTCGCATTGCAATCTACGGCGTATTGCCGAATTCTGTTCAGCATTTCGACGTCCAGGTCCACGACCGTTGGCAGACGCAGTAATTGAGACCGAAGCTCGCGACCTTCGGCGGCAAGCCTTTGATGCAGTTCAACATCCGGAGACTGTTTTCGCCGCAGCAAATTGGCATATTCGTGGTGAGCCAGCGGACTAATCGGATGCAGACGCAGCGCTTCATTGATCGAAGCCTCCGCATCTTCAAGCTCATCATAAGTGGTGTGATACCAGGCTCGAAAAACCCAGACCATATGGTCGTTTGCAGCGGAGCCGTCTACCTGCTTCAGCAGTTCTCCCACTCGATCAACGTCAGCCGCCTGGTACGCTCGATACATTAAATATGTCAACAAAGTCGAATCGTGCGGCGCGGCTTCCAGGAAAAACTGAAGCTGTCTACTGGCTTCTTCATCCAATGCAATCGAATCGTCTGTTCTTGCACCATCCACGGACATCGCCAGCTTCATGGCTGTATGCACTCCAAGTCCGATTTTGAACCGAACTTCATCCGGACTGGATGCCAGCCAGCGACTGTTCAGGTCTGAACCGTTCGTAAACGAAAGCATGTCGGCCAACAACAGATACGCGTAGGATTCCCGGGGTTCAGCTCCCGCATCGATGGCTCTGTCAATCGCTGCGATTAATTCCGGACGTTGCAGGTTCATTGCGAAGAACGAAATAATTCGCGAATGAATCTCCAGAACTCTCGGATCCATCGCAATAATTTTTTCGCTGGTCTTCAATCCATCCAACGGACGGTTAAGTGCCGTCCATTCAAGGTTGGCTTTTTCGATCAATGCAAACAACACCTTGGGATCAGATTCGGGAACATGTCCCAGAAAGAACGCAAGGTCGTCCAGTTCGTCAAGTTCCTGAGAAGCTTCTGCGGCAAACCACCACGGCGCTCCGTCTTCCGGATTCCACTCGGCCCATTCTTCCGCAGTCTGCCGCATAAATCGCCAGTCTTCCTGGTCGCGAGCCTGCAAACATTTCTGGCGAAAACCTGACGTCTTGTATGCTCGTGCCGCCTGATAAGCTGGCCAGATGGCAAGAATTAACGCCACTGCAAGAACCCAAACCCATCGTCGAGACCGGGAAACTTTGGGTAGACTGGATTCCTTGACATCATCTGCTGACACTATTGATCGCCCTTGCTCAGCCGCCATAAAATGATCGTTCGCGGTCCGGTGGCCGTCAACGTTATTGAGCGTGTTTGTGAAATGAAAGCCCCGCGAAGTGCCCACGAGTTTACGGTACGTTCATAGCGGATTCAAGCTTCGAGTGACTGAGGCAACATTGCAGAAACACGCCGTCGCTGGCTGATGAAGAACGAAAAAGCCTGAATTCATGCCGCGGGGTTGGGCGGTTGAATTCAGGCTTTGAATTGGCAAGGACGTTTATTCTTGTCTGGCAACGTTAAGCGACGTGTGGTTCATCCGTCGCCAAAGTGCGACTATTTGCTGGCGGCGATTCTAATCAGATACCAACGATTGCCATCGTTGGCATCAACCGTATAGAAGTCCCGAGCGAAGCTGCCTGTGGCCGCAGATTCCAACACCGTGAGGCGAACCGTTTTACCCGATTGATTGACAGCCTGATAATCGCCAGCAGCGATGCCAGGTGGCAATGGCACGCTATCAACTTGAGTATCGCTTGCTGCATCAGCGACCCCGCCAGCATCAGCCTTCACACATTCAACCGGCGTAGACTGTGATTGAACGATTGTGTCGTGAGTTGACACGGTGGTCATCACGGTTCTGTTGTGAGTCAGCTGATCGGAAGCGGCAACTTCGCCATCCGGCTGCTGAGCCAACGCCAGCATGGAAGCGGCTTGCCTTTCGTCACGACGCGCCAAAGCGGCCTGCATCGCAGTCTGGTCGCCGTCCCACGCAGCCATAAACAGGCCCGTCACCAGAACCAAAAGTAGAACTCGAGCATTCATCACTAAGTTTCCTGACCACTTTCAAAACTGTAACCCCGTTGGAGTCTTTCTCCAAAAATAATGCGAGCACGGTGCAGGCATGTATTCTGAGCGACAACGGAGCGTTTCCGAGCGGTAGCTCGAATGGGCTGCGGGCCAGCCCGCGTTAAGTCCTATCGACTTTGTCGCCTTGGCAACTCTGGCAAATTCTGCTGAGCCTGACGAACACGTTTGTTACGCAAACCATTCTGCCAACATCGTCGATTGTGACGATTATTCACCACCGCCAAATTATGTGATGAAAGCCAATTTTGTTTCCGCCGGAATCCTTCACTGACACCAGAACACCGCTTCAAAATGAAGCCTTCACGATTCAGCAGAAGCATCGACTCATCACTGAACGCGTTTTCGCACAATGACCTTTTGCGGAATAACGACAGTTTCGGTTTCGACAGAAGCCTCGTGCACAGCCGGGGCGACTGTTCTTGCGGTTTGATGTTGTGAATGCATCTGCAGACTCATCAGGTCGATAATTGGCATCGGCTCACTATTGGGTGCGGCAGCTGGTGGTGCAGACGGTTCGAACAGAGTTCCCTTTAGAGCGTCAACTTCTTGCAGAATGTCCGACATGGGCTCGACGGTTGGCAGAGTCGCTTCATTCATTTCCACGGCCGGCAACGGCACTGATTCTGGCTGTAAAACTTTTGTTGGTGGCGGTTCGACCAGCTTGCCCTGTGGTGGAACAACCGGGCGACCGTTTGCCGACGGCTGTGTTTGTCGTGGTTTTGGCATCGGTGCTGCCGCTTCATCGTCGAACGCTGGCGGCGCCGGAAGTGGAGCTGGTGGAGGCACAACGGCATTTTCCTGTGCATCCGAAAATTCAACAGAAGAACGAGCATTCATCGGCGACGAATCAACAGACATCCGTTCTCCGTGATTCTGACAGCTGCACTGCCCGGAAGAACTGTATGTCGCTGAGCTGTTGGAAAAATCAACGGCGGAATACACTGATTGCGGAGCCGCACAGGTGCTGCCTTCATACATCTCCAGCGGTGCGGCACAACTCGGTGCGGCACATGAAGGTTCAGCAGCACAACTTTCGCACGAACCGCACTGATGGCAATCACCGCAGCTTCCGCACTGGCAACCGTAAGAACGAGAAGACGCTGTTGCCAAAGAATAGTCTGTCAGGCACTGCGAATATTTTTGAGTGATCGGCCAATCCAATTTAACAGTTGGCGGCGCAACTCCTGGAGACAAACGAGGTATCCGAATCTTCTCTTTGAAGATCTGTCGGCGCGACGGCGTCGGCATTGTGGGCAGAGAAGCAGTTCGCTGAATTGACTGCCTGCCTGTGTAAGCGACAGGTTGATAGGCGACAGGCTTATAGGCAACCTGTTGATAAACCGCCGGAGCATAGGCATTAGGAACGCCAATATTCACTGGCGTGCAGTTCGTTGCAGGATAATTCACGGCGGCGCAAGGAGAATAACAGCGGGGCGGCGCGAAGCAGCAGCACCCGGATGCAGACAAAAAAGTGATCGCCAGCAGGATCTTGTATGAACCAGGCATAATCGTTCTTCCGAAGCGGCAGGGCCGCAATACTTCCCGAATTTCCAGCGGCATGGTTGTGAGAGCAGCAGATTGAAATTCGGCCGCTAAACCAGCACTAGCATTCATGAATGTCGGTGACTTCTCGCCAGAAAATCTGCGCGTGAAGCTGGACCGTCATTGGAAATGATCGGATGTGAAGATGCGCAAGCTTTAACGATTTTTCCAATTCTCCCGATTCTGGCGGTTGATTTCGGAACGACCGCCGTCAAACCTTTCAATTCGACTCAAGAATCTGCCGGTGACCGTCTTGAATTCAGCCCACCTGAACCAAACAACCACCCGCAAATGCGGCAGGAGCCTGAAACCTGGGATTCACTGAACCAACTCGCCCTGCAGCGGTTTTCCTCAAAAGACACGGTGATCTTTCGCTATACGAAAACTCGCACAGGTTGACTTTCGTACAGCGAACGAGCACGAACTTCCTCCGCATTCAAAATCGTAGGCTGCTGCAAACGCCGCAATCCTTGGCGTTGAATTTTAAGCGATAGCCAATTCACAATTGCGACGCCCGCAGAATACGGTCACGCCTTGTGTGATATGAAACACCAAACATGAATCCTCCACGCCTTCAAAATAGGCTGGCTGTTCTTAATTCGTTACAGAATGGGCTGCCGGTTGTTTCGTCTGAATTTCGGATCGAACTGGTCAGCCCTTCAGCTCGAGAATTGACTGGCTGGAATCAGCAGGATGCCGTTGGCCAGAAGGTAGAAACGGTTTTTCGGATTGAGGGCGTTGATGATCTGCCACAGTTTCTGGCGCAGCTGTCTGAGCCCCTTTCTGTTCAGGACGCAGTGCTGCTGTGCAATGATGGCAGACAGCGTAACATCCGTTGGAATGCGACTCCCATCCAGTACGAACAGTCTTCAGAAAGTGAATTCGTAATTGTTTTCTACGAAATAACTCAGGAAAAGTATCTGACGCAGCGTACCGAAAACTTCGATCGCATTCAGTCGCTGGGAATTCTTGCGGGAGGCATTGCTCATGACTTCAACAATAACCTTGCCGCAATTCAGGCATCCATCGATTGCGTCACATCGGTGGATGCCCCCACAGAACTCCAATCGCTCAATATTACTCGCCGGGCCTGCATGGAAGCTCGCCAGCTGACTCAACAGCTGCTGGCGTTTTCCAAGGGTGGAGTCCCCGTGCGAAAGCCGCATCGCATCGAAGATATCCTGAGACTTCCGCGGCGCTGTCGTCGTCCGGCAGGCGACTTGGTATCAACTGGCAGGTCAGTATGAATCTGCCACTGGTGTTGGTTGACCCAGGCCAGATGACTCAGGTGTTCAACAATATCATTCTAAACGCCGTGCAATCTGCGCTTCCACAAACGGAACCAACGGTCGTTATCACGGTTGATGAAGTGTCCAGCGCAGAAGCCGACCAATATCCTGGTAAGCCCAACCTGGAAGCTGAACATTCCCTGATTCGAGTTGTCATTTCAGACGACGGTCCAGGATTTGCGCCCGGCATTTTAGGCCGAGTCTTCGAACCGTATTTTTCTGCTTCTCCCAACGGTTCAGGGCTGGGCCTGACCAGTTCATTCTTTATTGTTCGTAATCGCCAGGGAGACATCCGCGCGGCCAACAGTGCTGACGGAGGTGCTAAAGTGACAGTGCTGATCCCCAGTATCGCGACGAATCCAGCAGCTCCGCCAATGCCAGCCCTGAACGCTTCAAAACAACAATACCGAGTGCTGTTACTGGATGATGAAGACCTTGTACGCGACAGCATCGCGATGCTGCTGAAAAGTCTGGGCCACGACGTGGTTGAAACCAGAAATGGAGACGAAACGCTTACCAAAATGCGGGAGGAAACACTTAACAGCAGCAGTCGCTGCCAGGTGGCGTTGCTCGATCTAACAATGCGATATGGCCGAGGCGGTGCGGAAGTTGTTGAGGAACTTAAACAGCTGCTGCCTGAAATTATCTGTGTCGCAATCAGCGGATACAGCGATTGCCCCGTGATGGCTCAGCCGCAGAAGTTCGGCTTTCACGCAGTTCTAACCAAGCCGTTTTCCAGAAAAGAACTGGAAGAACTTTTTGCCACAGTTGCCGCCTGTTTTCCAGGGTAACACAGGTCGCCTGTTAGCGGTGTGCCTGTCTATGTTTCTCTGCAGTGCCGTCACTCTGCCGCCGCGCACGAAAAAAGGGGCGTCGGATTAGTGACGCCCCTTTTTTGTGATCTTGTCACAAGCTGTTTCTTATTTTTTTAGTCGCTGAATTCTGGTCGGCGACCGTTCAGCTGCTCTTTCAGTCGGTTCACGATGCTGGAATGCATCTGACTGACGCGAGATTCTGAAAGTCCCAGAGTTGATCCGATTTCTTTCATCGTCAACTCTTCGTAGTAGTACAAAATGATGATCAATCGCTCATTGCGATTCAGGCCTTTGGTGACCACTTTCATCACGTCCAGTTTCTGGATACCGCCCGTTGGGTCTTCACCCTTGGCGTCTTCCAGAACATCGACTTCACGAACATCTTTATAGCTGTCCGTTTCGTACCACTTCTTATTCAGGCTGACAACGCCGATTGCAGACGCTTCCGACTTGTGCTTTTCGAATTCCTGAATCGTGAGACCCATTTCATTCGACAGCTGCACGTCAGTTGCAGGCAGACCGGTTTTAGCGATGACTGCCTTGCGAGCTGCTTCCAGCTTGCTGGCTTTGCTGCGAACCAGACGAGGAACCCAGTCCATCGTTCGCAGCTCGTCAAGCATTGCACCTCGAATTCGAGGCACACAGTACGTCTCAAACTTTACGCCGCGTTCCATGTCGAACGCTTCAATAGCGTCCATAAGTCCGAATACGCCTGCAGAGGTCAGATCGTTCAGATCCACGCCTTCAGGCAGTTTCGCCCAGACACGTTCTGCGTTGTATTTCACAAGCGGCAGATATCGTTCCATCAAGCGATTTCGCAGACTTTGGTTGGACTGGTCCGCTTTGAACGCAATCCAGACATCTACGATGTCTTCGCTGATCTTGGTAGCCATTCAATCCTCCATGACGAACAACAACTGTTTATTCGAATGAGTTGCCGTGTCGCTACTCATCGGTCCAAACAGCCTCACGGGTTCAGCAGAATCGTTACAAAGCAACCAACAGCAGGTTAATTTTCTGTTCACACTTCGTCCCGCGAAGAAGTGTGAAGAAACCAGTTCTGGTGACTCTGCGATTTTGCAGATCTCGAAAGGTACGCGTGCTCGTTAAGCTCCCACAGGTTCTGTAATTTTTCGATCAAGACCAGATTTCGCAATTGGTCATTGCGACCCGCTTTCTGATTTCAATCATTCTCAAACGCTTCCATGCGTTTGAAAAAGTTGCACTGAATTTCAGACGTCCATCTGTTGGACAACTGAAGCTGCATCAGCCCAGCTCACAATCAAATTTTGATTCATTCAAGCCGTCAGCGACTGCTTGAATGCTTCTGCGATTTGCTTGCGAGGACGGTTGATAATGCAGCTGAAAAGTGGTCGCAATAGCGATGGACCGAACAATTTCCAGCTTTTTTGTGTCAGGCAATGGGTTCGGCAAATTCAACCGGACACAGCCCGTCGCCTCGGCAGAAACAAACCTCCCGTTAATAATTGACACTCATTTGACACTTTGCAGATGCACTTTCTGCAGGAACACGAGCTCGTGGAAAGGTTCCAGTTGCGTTCGTGTCGTCAAATGAAGCAGCCTCAATTCGCCGAAAACTCGCGATTCATGAAGCTCGCGGTTGCCGCTTGTGGCTCACGCAAAGACACAGATCCAAAGATCCTGGACCGGTCGCCTGCTGAATTCCAATGACAGCAAGGCCCCCATTGCGTGTCAGGACGACAATGGCGTGTGATTGTGTCTTTGGCTGAACAATTAAGCCCCAGTGTCAGGGACGCGGGCTTCTAAAGCACGTTCTCAACGATCAATCTTAAATCGCAAACGACTTCGACGCGGCTTTCCCTGTGCCTCACAGGCCAGGAACTGAAGGTCTGGCTTACCGGGGCGGCGGTTTGATCAGGAAACGTATTCCGCCATCGTTCCCGTATGGCAGGTATCAAAGTTGCGACCGTCACGAAGAAGGACGCCCACAGCCGGCGCCGAGCATAAATCGGGGCAGCGCGCAAAAAGGAAGGAGTTCGTTTCCGAAGAAACGAACTCCCTGATTTCCTTTGGCCGGTGCGGCAATGCGGCCGTGAAGCTTGTTCACAACCAGCGTTCCGCGTTTTTTCAGCCGACAGCCAGCGCCTCGAAAGGCAGCTTGACTTATGTCAGGTAGTTGCCAACTTCCTGGAACTTGCTGTTTGCACTGCTACCGATTGTTGAAATCGCAGTCAAACATACAACGATGATCAGAGCCAGCATTACTGCGTACTCAACTGCAGTTGGGCCGTCTTCAGAAACCAGGAACTTCTTTACGCTCTTTGCGAAATTTTTCACGTTAAATACCCCCAAAGGAAATCATAGATGAGTGACAGTCGGGACCCCTCCTGACTGCCAAAACTTGGCCTCGCAAAAAAGAATTGCGATGACCGATTGGCTTGCTTGCTTGCTTGCTCGCTCGTTAGTTTGAGTGAACAACGGAAACTTAGGTCACAGATTTCGATGGGCAAATATTTTCCGAACAAAAAATTTAGACCGCTTATATCGCCGGGAAATCACGGCCAGACCGCTAAACAATCTCCCCCTGGAAGTGCCCGATTAAGCCGCTCATTGCTCTGACGCGTTGAATCTATATCTCTGGAGTGCTTCGACTTGTCGAAGCTTACTCTTATCGACGGTCAGGAAATCGGAAAGCGTGGCGATTTGAGGTGCTGCTTTTAACGAAAAACGGTGACGAATCACCGCACTCCATAGATTCACAAGCTCGCGGCGAAAGACGAAACCAGTGCTCGCCGCATATTTCGACGCGTTGAGGCAGGTTCCTGCCGGGGATCTTTCGCGTGACGCAGGTGGAGCGTGATGACCAATTTCAGCCGCTTGCGCAGACAAAACTGCTATTGGCGGTGATGCGATTTCATAAACGCAGCAACTTCGCGTTGTATCAGTCGTCCGGAATTCGCCATCAGATCGTTGTGGCCAGTTCCTGGTAGGATCACCCACTTTTTCGCAACGCCCGTTGCCGACTTTTCCGGAGCCGCAGCGAACAGCGTCTGCCCCAGTTTCTGCTTCACAACCCGATCCATGTCGCCGTGCAGCATCAGGATTGGACACGAAATCTTCGGAATACGCTTGTCTGAGGGATATCGATCAACCAGCACAGCACCCACTGGAAGCCACGGATAAAGGCTGGCTCCCGTATCGACCATCGATGAAAACGTTGAGACCACAAACATGCCAGCGGGAACCTGCTTCGCTTCGCACTGTTTTGCCGTGAGATAAACGGCTGCAGCGCCTCCCAACGATGTTCCGGCGATAAAAATGTCCTGCGGTTCATAGCTGAGCGTTTTTGTGGCGTATTCCCATGCAGCATCGCAATCCATTTCGAGCCCCGATTCGGTCATCGTGCCGTCGGAATCTGCATAGCCGTGATAGTCAATGGCCAAAACGTCCGCTCCAGCACTGGCGATGATTTGGTACCACGAAGTCCGCATCGCTCGATTACCCGCGTTGCCGTGGAAATAGATCACCAACGGCCTTCCGCCGGTTTCGATGCTGTTCATTCCTGACTTCTGCTGCAACAGCCACCCTTTGATGGCGACGCCATCTGCAGTTGTCAGACTCACGTCTGTTGCCGCAGGAAACAAGTGCATGGTTTCGCGAAAACGGGCAACCGTTAACGGGCCGGTTTTAACCGGGTGATACAACAATTTGCGTTGGAAGAAGCCGAGCAAGATGACTACCAGTGTATAAATGACCAACATTGAGCGTAAAAAACGCTTCATGGAATGTCCCCAGGTCTTTTCGGACGTTGATTCGGGATCTGAACTCTTTATCGCAACCACGTGTCAGCCTTGAGTCTGGATTTGTGAAATTGCAGCGGTTGAACGGCCCCGTCGGAAAGGACGTTAACATGTTTTGGGTGTCAGTAACATGAATTGGATTAAGGGATCCGGGGTTAAGTCGTTCGGGGTTCGGGGCAGGTTTGATTCGTGACAGACGTAAAAAGCCCTATGTTCGGAAACTTCGGCAACATCTGAAATGTCGCTCCAGCCTTCGCAGCTGAATGTCGCGGAACGTCCGAATTGTAATTGCAGCCGGTTTCCACAGACAATTGATGTAGACTTTTTGCAACATCCACTGGTTGCGCTGCGCAATCCGACTGCTTCCTCACATCAGCAAAATTGATTCACGCGTCTCATGCCAGTCGTTTTGGAAAATCCTGAACACGACTCAGAACCCAGCCCAAAGCCAGCCGCTTTGCCGGATGCTTCTGTGCTGGAGGACAAAACGCCGGAATGGTGTCGCATGTCTGCGCCGGCCACTGGATTTCTGTTTGGGCTGGGACTGATCTTAGTCGTGCTGTTTGCAAATCGCCCGCTATGGCATTCGGACCTGTGGGACCATATCAACTACGGGCAATATACAATCGATTCCGGTTCCATACCGAATACGGAACCACTATTGCCTCTGGCGGAAGGTATGCCATGGGTGCCAACCGCCTGGCTATCGCAGGTTTCGATGGCAAAGACGCTCAGCATAAAAAACCTGGGGCTTCCCGCTTTGCAGTTTGGACACGGTTTACTGGTGATTGCCTCACTAACGGCCGTTGGCCTTGCCATCGTGCGGAAGTCTCATTCTGTGCTGTTCGCAATGATCGGCTATCTGGTCTTTCTGGCGGTTAACTGGCATCAGTTTTTGATTATTCGCCCGCAAACGGTGGGAGTCGTCTTTTACGCGATTCTGATCTGCGTGCTCACAACCAATACAATTCGCCGCAGGTTCGTGTGGTTTGTTCTGCCAATGATGTTTAACGTGTGGGCAAACAGTCATGGTTCGTTCGCCATGGGACTGGCCATGATGGCCGTGTATGCCGCTGGGCGTGTGGCCGACATCTGGCTGCAAACCAAATCGCTGAAATTGGCGATCAACAATCAAACCAGCATCCGGCTTGTTCTGTTAACTCAGCTGTGTGCGATTGCCGCATTGGTGAATCCGGTCGGTCTGGAAATTTACGCCGAAGTCTTGCGAGTCGGTCGTCACCCGAACATCACTTCGATGTTTGAATGGGCTCCGCTGACATTGCGAATGCAACAGGGACAGATGACAGCAGCTGCCTGCGTGCTTCTGTTCTTGTTGTTGCAAGCGAGCCCTCGACGGCTAAGAATCGACGAACTGGCCGCGTTGCTGGTGACTGGTGGCATGGCACTGTGGTCTGCCCGAATGCTTAATTGGTTCGCTCCAATTGTCGCGATTTCCATCGGCGTTCATGGCGCCGCAGTCTGGCGAATGCTGCGCAACGTGAAACTTCCTCAACCACCAGCCAATCGCAGCGGCTTATGGACGGTCGTCAGTCTTGGACTGTGCTGGATCTTCTTCGGTTTTACCGCATTGGGCACTCAGACGATTCACGGAAAAACTCCCGATGTAAGACGATCCGTTTCGCGATCGACGCCCGTAGAAACGGGCAGATTCTTATCCGAACACGCCGAACTTCCGCCTGGAATCGCGTTCGTTCCAGCAGAATGGGCGGGCTATCTGATGCATGTCGGACCACCCAGGTTTGCGCCGATGGTCAATCTTCACGTGCACGTTATTTCAGCCGAAGTCTGGAACGACTATCTGCGAATCTTAAACGGATCATCAGACTGGGACGGACTGCTGGACCGCTACGGAATCAACCTGCTGGTGGTCGATGCCAGCCGTCAGACGGTGTTATTACGTCTGCTGCGAAACAGCGACGAATTTGTTCGCCGGTACGAAGACAACCAATCAGTGGTGTTCGAGCGCAAAGAAGCGGTGCGATAGATGAACACCAACACTTACACTAAAGCCCGGCGGATTGGCTGGAATACTGTTGGCGTTGTGCAGCTGGTATGCGTTGTTGCATTGGCGGTCGGCTGGCTGCTGCTGCCCCGTCACGCTCAGCAGCGAATTCTGGCTGACGTTGAACACGTTCGCCCACACACAGACGTCACATTCATCAACAAACAACCAGCAACGATCGCTCCACTGTACAACGACGACAGCGTCGTGACGGATGCTGAGCTTGCGGCTGTCATTGAAAAAGTTGTGCCACGATTCAGCCGGAAAAAACTGCGGCCAAACTATGTGGAACATGCATTACGAATCTGGCATTCCAAAATCGAATTCGCAAAGCCCGATTTAGTTTCTGGCCCACAGATGGTGGACTACCTCACCGATTCTGCCGCGTATGTAGATTCATGGGGGACGGACGCTGCGCCGATTCTGGAATCGGTTGACGAAGGAATTCATGTTCGCTGGGGCAAGGATGGATCGACAAGCGTGCATCACGACCATCTGCTGGCTTGTCTGGCAGAAGCGGGCGTAAGCCTTGATCAACCAGTGTTCACGATTTCGAAACGCAGCGACGTGCAGCAGGTACTTGCTCAAGCATTGCGAGACTTTCGGCTGGACGAACGTGAAACCGAATGGTCTGTAATGGCATTCGCACTATATCTGTCGCCTCAACAGACGTCTGAATGGCACAACGCGGAAGGACGATTGATTACCTTCGACACGTTAGCTCACCGATTGATGCGGCAACGGCGAAGTCAGGGAGTTTGCCTGGGAACTCACCGAGTCTATTCCTTAATGGCGTTGCTGCGTTTAAACGAAGATCATGGCGGCCAGCTGATCAGCTCGGAAACCCAGGCATCCATCAGTCAGTTTCTGCATCAAACGAAGGAATTGCTAATCGCATCACAAAGCGAAGACGGTTCGTGGCCTCCCAACTGGCACGACGGAGTTCACGCGACTGAGCGACGCGATCCTGATGAAAAGCTTTATCGCCGAGTCATCTCAACCGGCCATCATCTGGAATGGCTGGCCATCGCGCCCGTGGAATTTCACCCGCCTCACAATCAAATCGTGCAGGCGGCCCGCTGGGTGATCGACAATACGCAAAACACCCCACAGGACGTGATTGACGCAAATTACACCTATTATTCGCACGTCGCCAACGCTCTGGCATTGTGGCGAGGCACAAATTTGTCCGGTTTTTGGACGAAATGGCCGGCCAATTCGCTACAGGAAGAAGCTCAAAACAGGGAATTCACTGGAAAAACAGTCGACAATCCTTAACAATCCACGGAGCTTCTAAAGCCAGGACGCACCCTAAACAGTTCGCCGCCGCCTCAAAGACTGAGGTTACAGCCACATGGTCATCGAAACACCCCAACCATTTCAGCTTTTAATAGCCGACGACAGTCGCGGTTTTCGTGAAATTCTGCGCGAGCTGTTGGAACCTCGTTTGCTGGTTTGTATTCACGAAGTGGAATCAGGCGAAAAAGCCGTTGAGTATTCTCAGGAATATCACATCGACATTGTGCTGTTGGACATGCACATGCACGTGATGACCGGTCTGGAAGCCATGAAGCTGCTGAAGGATCTGAACGCCAACCGCCCCTGCATTCTGATTACGTCTGACGCTAACGATGCGTTGCGGCGAGACGCTGAAAAAGCGGACGCATATTCCGTACTAAGCAAACCCGTGCATCGTCAGGAACTTTGCACCACCGTCTCGAATGCCCTGGAACACGCGTACAACGACCCTGGACTTGGCGTTTCCGCGTAACGCAGTACAAAAGTGTCAGGCGCTGGCTGCGTTCCAAAATCGGCAGACCTGCCGACTCCGTCCACAGACTAAACTTCCAGCCACCGCTATTACAGCAGTGTACCTTTTCTGGTGGGCGTTTCTGACTCGTGCGAACCAGCCTGCATAGTCCGGTTGGCGTTTCCCCGGCCACAAGTCAGCCAAATTTGCTGTAGCCGATTTGCAGCGTTTGCCTGCCTATGCGGGAATTCTACGGCGGTTTTGACGGCAACTATACGCCTGGGCGCGGTTGTAGTGTCTCCAACGCGCGTGACGTTCGTCCGATTTCTTCCCATGTCGACCTCTGGGAGGCCGCTATCGGTAAACGTGAACCTGGGGCGATTGTCTTTCCGATCACACAGATACGGGCCCGAACAGTACGTCTGTTAAGCAGACGTATTCCATTGGCAAGGCAGCTAATGGTGAGTTCTCTTGAGTGAGCTATTTAACAAAATACTCAGACAGCTCGACGTATGGAGACGGAATAATGAACAACGGTATAGTCATATCTTCACTAACCCCTACAAGCTGGCGAACCCGCTTGACGGTTGTGACGTGCGCAATGGTGTTGGCTACCACGGCCATCTCTTCCAGCAGCGCTCAGGATTCTGAACGATACCGCCCCAACACGCCTTCCGTCACGCGAAACCATCGGCACCAACTTCCGTACATGCCCGCCAATCCTGTGGAAGGTTCGTACGACGTATTGGTGGATCAACTGAAAGGCGTCATGGTTCTTGCACATGCAGACCGCCTGCAGGATCCAATTTCAACGTTCGATGGCCTTCGTGTCGACCCCGCCGCAGACCTGCATGTTGCTCGCGAAGATCTGTTTCGCGAAGCCGTGCGTTCTTACATGGACCAGCCGATCACGCTGCACATGCTGAATCAGATGGCCTACGACATTGTCCAGGTTTATAAGCGATTCGGGCAACCGGTTGTTGATGTCACAATTCCAGCCGGTCAGGATATTACCGACGGCATCGTACAGATTGTCATCGCAGAGTCCCGCATAGGTGCCATCCGCTACGAAGGCAATTGCTGGTTCAATGACTGCACCTTACGACAACAGTCGTGGATTGCGCCCGGTCAAAGAATTTACATGCCGTGCCTGCATCAGGAACTGCAATGGTTCAATCGAAGCCCGTTTCGCAGTGTTGGAATGAGATTTGAACCGGGCACCGCAGAAGGCACAACAGACGTTGTCTACGAAGTCTGCGATCAGCAGCCCGCTCGATTTTTCATGGGATACAACGACAGCGGCCCACGCGTGACCAGTCGAGAACGCCTGCTGTTTGGATTCAACCTTGCAAACCTGGGCGGACACGATCGTCAGTTGAACTACCAATACACAACGGACGCCAGGTTTAGCGACACGATAGAAGTTCACTCGCTAAGCTACGAAATGCCGATTTTCGAAAACCGTGACACGTTCACGTTACTGGCCAACTTTGGTGAAGTTGATACCGTAGTCGACGTTCCGATGGCAGCTCGACAAAACAGTAGTGGCCATTTCTGGCAGGTCTCCGGACGCTACAACCACACGCTGTGCGAAGACGAGTGCCAGCTGGACACATTAACTCTGGGCTTTGACTTCAAAGGTGCCAACAACTTCGCAGACTACGGATTGTTTCCGGCAACGTATTCCGGCCCGGAAGTGCAGGTGTTCAACCTGATGGCTGGCCTGTCCAGCGAACAGACGTATTCTGACGGAACGACCCGCTATGCGATTGACGTATTTGCAAGTCCGGGAGGCCTGCTGCCGAACAATCACGCTCGTGATTTTAAGCAGGTGCGTTCCAATTCTCTGGCAACCTACATGTATTCGCGAGCTACTTTGGAACGCGTTTACGACATCGATTGCCGCAACGACTTTGTCGTGCGTGCCACGGGGCAACTGGGAAGTGGACGCCTGCTGCCCACAGAACAACTTGGTTTTGGTGGCTATAATTCGGTCCGTGGGTACGACATGAGAACCCTGAACGGCGATCACGGCTACTTTGTGAACCTGGAATATCGCACAAAGCCGTGGAAGGAATGCTGCAACGGAAAACTGAGCAGCCTGACCTTGCTGGGATTCAGCGACTTCGGGCAACAGTTCAATTCCGGCAACGATATCAATCAACCAGACAAAGAATTTCTGGCCAGCGCCGGTGCAGGACTTCGATATGCTCTGGATCCCAACTGCTCAGTTCGTCTGGACTATGCCGTGCCGTTCACGTCCGTCAGAGGCGACCACAAAAACGAAAGCGGACGAATCCACCTGGGTGCCATACTGTCGTTCTAACCTGGCACTACGCACTGGCCCGGCGAGGCGCGAAGCCGGTGCTGGAATCGAGTTTTTGAATGCGAGCTGACATGACTTCCAGAGTGTCGGCGATGAGCTTTTGTTGTTGAACGACGCTGTTAAGCACTTCGGTCAACGACTCCAAACGAATGCGACTGGCTTCGTGGTGCTTTTGCAACAGCATCGTAACCTGCTGCAGGTCAGAAGGACCGCTCGCTTTTGCTGCTTCCTGACTGGCCCGAGCATTTTCAGCGACCGCTTTTAACAGCTCAACAACGCCGTCGTCGGGAGTGTGTGAAAGGTCTTCAACAAGAGCGATCTGCTCGCCAATGCGATCCAGAAGCCGTTCCATGTCAGATATGTCAGCAGCTGGTTCGTCGCAAAACGCAAACGAATCTTCATCCAGAGTAATTCGGTCTTCTGCCGCCGCCAGCCGGAACAGCAAAGTGTGCCCGGCGATTTCGATCATGTCGCCATCAGCCAGCAGACACTGTTGTGTGGGCGTACCGTTGATCAACAACTGCGGACGTGTATGAGCACAAGTGAGATTGATGGAGTCTCGTTCAACATGCAACCGCGTATGAACTTCAGGAATGTCGCGATCGCCGAAACGCAGATTGCACTGTGCTCCACTGCCGATCAAAAATTCCCCAACAGTAATGGGTTCAACTGGATGGCGTCCGGCAGCCGAAGCGACTCGAAAATAGCCGACCGTGTCTTCCGGATAGATTTTACCTGAGTAATTCAAGACGCTCTCCAGTATCGAATTCCGCAATTCAATGACGCGACGGAGTCTGCGCGCCGTGATGCAGCATGGCTTCACTTTGAAGAATCGACTGCCGTCACAATCGGCCTGAGCCGTATTTTAAAAATTAAGTAAAGTTTTGCGGCTGCAACGAATTCGACAGCGAAGTGCAGTGCAGACATCAACCGTTGTATACGGTTGTCACCACCCGAGTTACGTTAAGCGGCAAACCCTGGAACAAGCAGATTTTGCCGAACTTGCGAATGTGTCCGGAAATCCCTAACAAGGGCTTCGCCCTTGACCTATTGGCGTGGTTGGCTGGAAGACATGGGACGTTCGAATCGCCGAGACGCTCCGTTGTCGGTACGACCAACACGCGCGCACCGATCGCGCATCATTTTGAGTAAGAATCTGATAATGGCTGTGCCCAACGCCGTGAAAGGTTTTGCGTTGGACTGTACAGTCGTTTAACCCGTGGCCTTCGACCACGGGTTAAACATGGAAATGATCCTTCACCGCGTTGGAAGGAAACGCTGCCCGCTATTTGCTTGACAGGTCAAAGTTGAACTCAGTTGCTGACGCGGACACGTCTGCTTCAAGCTCTGACTTCTTGTTGTACTTTTCAGGAACAAGTTCCATCGCTTTCGTTGGAACTTCGGCTCCCTTACCGTCCGCTTCAACTTCCCCATCTTCTTCTTCTTCTGAATCGTTCAGACCCAGAATTTTGCGAGTCGTGCTGATCCGGACGACCTTTTTCCCGGGTACGACACCGTCCTGGTTTGTGTCCAGTCGCAGATAGTAATTTCCGCTGGCATCAGACTGACCGTACGAAAACTGGCTGGTTTCAGGATCTTCGAATGTAATCACGGCTCCCACAAGTGGAGTGCCATCCAGATTGATCGTGCCGGTTACGTTAACAAGGTCCAGCTTGGAATAGTCTGCGCTGGGAGCAGTGCTGCAACCCGCGACAAGCAGCAACAGGGCTACCGCAAACGTTGCACGAATCCGACCATCGTCGAAAAAGAAAGTATCGATGTTAGACATTTGTTTCAGTTCTGAAATTGGTTTCATTTCATTGACGTCATTGCAAAATGACCACTGGACAATTCCAGTGGTCGCAATACTCTGAAGGAAGCACTCGCCCGCAGTCTTCGCTGTGCGGCAACAAGACTCAGGCAACATTGGCCAACAAACGCCCCTGCCAGCCTCGACGCTGAATCAGTTCCCAGAGCGACAAAGCAGCGGCTCCAGCGTCCCACGTTCTTCCGCATGCCACGCCACCGGTTCAAGGGGCGAAGCCCTTGTTAGTATTCCCCGACAACTTCGCCACCGCCGATTGAGCCCAGCGAACGATAGACGTTGATGTCAATGTTTTCGGAGATGAAGCGAACTGAACCATCGGCGAGCGTAAAGTTGGCTCCACCAATGTGATAACTGCCAAAGCTTAGTTCTGCCAGAACTCCCGGGATGGATGGATCCAGGCGAGAATTGATTTTCGAGAACGCTGAACCAAGACCTTCAGAGTATTCCGTACCGCCAAGGTCACCCGGAATGCAGTCCCATCCACCGGTTGAGGGTGCACCGAATTGCCAATAGTCCATCCCCTGACCGTCACGCACATACGAGGGATCGGTGTAAGACTCTCCAACCATCAAAGTTGACGAAGTACCATCGGTGATGTCGCGGATTCTTGTGCTGCTGCAGCCGAAGAAGATTCCGTCCAGCCCTTTTTGTTGCTCCAAGGCCACCTTCGGTGAGTACGCTGCGGGGATTGTGGAAAGGTCATCAGAAATCGCATTCGATCCAGACACGGCTCGATAGCTAACCGGAACGCGCCCGACAATTCCGTTGTTGTCAATGTGTTCAGGTACGGCCATGCTGGCACAGCGAAACGCTGAAATCAGAGTGCCGCACGCGATTTCATTCGCTGCACCCGAATCCCAGTTGCCTGGCCCCGATTCCTGGAAGACAAATGTCTGGTACAGATTGGCCTGTTCAATTTGCGGCAGAATCATGGCTGACCAAAGCGTTTCGCGTTCATCAAAACCGAACGGGAACGTGCCCACGGTGTCGTGATAGTTGTGCATCGCCAGCCCCAGTTGCTTCATGTTATTTTTGCACTGCGTTCTGCGAGCTGCTTCGCGAGCCTGTTGAACGGCGGGCAGAAGCAAGGAAATCAAAATGGCGATGATCGCAATCACAACCAATAGTTCGATAAGTGTAAAACCTCGAACCTGTCGACGGTTGACGGTGCGTTTCAGTGGACTGAATGCCGTTGCGGAGGAATCAAATTTATGAGCTGTGGTCATTTTCTTTTCTCTGTCTACGACGCCGAACTTGATGGTTTGGCAGTACAACATGCCGGAAACCAGCAAAGCCATTCACGTGCTTTGCGATACCGGTGTAAGGTCGCGACAAGTGTTAAGATTCCTGGAAGACTTCAGGAAAATATGACTCAGGAATGCAGGATCAAAACCGCTCAGATACTCCAATTGTGGCGGCCCACATTTTTTTATTGGGCCCGACTTCACCATTTACATCAGGGGGAGCTCACTGCGTGGTTGCAGGCTTCAAACGGAGCCTCAGGCGAGTTGCGTGACTAAGTCACAGGACGCCCTGAACGATCGTGTGAGTCGTTTGAGAGCACACCCGTCACACTCCACCAGAAGACGATTGGAATACCAATTCTGGAGAAAACTGGTGGCTTCGCAGTTGCGACGCAATCGCCTTAAATGCACAGAAAGGTGCCATCCACGGCGCCATAAAACGGGCGGTTCAGTGCTTAATCAAAACAAAGGTCAGCGCAATGCGGTCTGGAAATCAGGTTTCAGGTTGATGATCATCACACGGACGCCGCGGACGGCAGGCAGAGTTCGAACACCGCACCGCCAAGTTCACTATTCCTGGCGGTCAGGTAGCCACCGTGATCTTCTGCGATGCGTTTGCAGATGTTTAACCCCAGGCCAACGCCCTGTTTTCTGGTCGTGAAAAACGGCTTAAAGATTTCGCTCAGAATGGCTTCCGGAATCCCAGGACCGGTGTCTGAAACCAGTATGCAAACCATGCCTTCTGTGTGTGCCTGCACGCTGAATCTCACAATGCCGCCATCCGGCATCACGTTTAGCGCGTTCAGTCCCAGGTTCAGCACCAACTGCTGAATCTGATCTCGATCTGCGTCTAAGGCAAGGTCGCCCACGCTTTCTTCAAAGGCCAGCTTTACGTACTGTTTTCGCGCTTGCCCTTCCAGAAGTCGCAGTACATCGGGAATGATCTCACGCAACACCAGCGATCTTCGTTCGGCCGGCGACGGGCGAGCAAAGTCCAGCAGCGACGTGACGGATTGTTCCATCCGCCGGATCTGGTCTTCCACAATTCGAACGTCTTCAGTCGGCAGTGTGGTGATGTCTCCGTCGGATTGAGTACTCTGAATCAGCATCTTGATGGCTGTCAGAGGATTGCGAATTTCATGAGCCACACCCGTCGCCAGTTGAGCCAGCGTCGCCATTTGTTGAGCACGAAGCGCTTCCTGTTCGCGAATGGCGTCCGTTCGTTCCTGTTCGGCTTTCAGCGATTCCGTAAGATCTCGCACGATGATTACAACGGGCGACTGATCGTCTTCACCGATCTTTCGTACAGATACGGAAGCCGGAAAAATTTCACCGCTGCGACGTCGTCCACTGGTGGACGCCGCTTCTCCAACTGCGGTTGATGCCAGACTGATTTCCGGCAGAACTTCAGAAACCGGCTTTGCCAGAATTTCTTTCGGAGCATGACCGAACAACTCATACGCCGCAGCGTTGTAAGACAAAACGGTGCCGGACGAATCAACCGTAATAATGCCATCGCCTGCATTGGCCACAACTGTGCTGGACAACGCCTGAGCTTCCAATGCAACTCGGCGAAGCGGACTGATAATGACCCACCACAACAGCGGCGCGCAAATGAAGGTGAGTAACGCCGAGTCAATCAGCGCTTCCCACAGCTTGGAAAGATTGGCCGGCAACAGACGCGGCAGCAGAAGCATAACGCCCGCTTCCACGGCAAAAACAACAACCAGCACCAGCGCCAGTATGCGCCAGGGAGTTGTAAACAATCGCAGCAGGATGCTGTCTTTCGCGGTGTTTTCAGTTGAAGATTGGCTGCGCATCCGAAATCCGGGCAGAGGGAAACTTATTAGTTGATCTGAAAAATGTCCGGACATCGCCGATCTCCAGTCTGCCACAGCATAATTTATGCACACCACAACTACGACTGGCGCGCTAAAGATGCCGCCATTCAGCGAAAAGTCGCCTCCGCAATATTGGTGGGTAATGCAATCCATGTGCCACCAGTCGAAGTTACGAAATACAGATTCAGACGCCCTCAACCGGAAGAAACCGAAGGGAAACAGCGTTCCGGATTCCAAATTGACTGGACAGAATCTGTCCATCGCCTGAGATACTTCTGTCCAATTCTGAAGGCGATAAACGCCCACAACGTGCACATTGTGCGGCTGTTTCTGCGTTTTAAACTGCTCCGCACGATTCGAGTCAGTAGTTTGGCCGTAATCCCCCTGCTTAACGATGTTTGGCACCGAACGTGCTTTGTCTATTCCCTCAGTCTCTCCGCTTGATCGGGGAACCCGCAAAAACAGGCAACAGAAATCCAGCACGAACCTGAATAGGTGATCCCGCAGATGACCGTCAATCCTAATAAAACAACATCACGCACTTCGCATCTCTTTTCCAAAGCGACTTCCGGACTATTTCTGGTTGCGGTGGTTGCCTGTGGTTGGCTGGTCATCAGACAGCTGAACCCATCTTCAACCGGCGACGAAACGGCAGACACCGAGACTGACGCCGCAGACGAAACCGCCGCAGACGAATCTGAATTCACCCTGCCCGAAGCGAAGGTTGTCAAAGCAAACTTTGTGACGGAAACGTCCAGCAAGCGAAGTATCGAAGACGTAAGAACCGTTTCCGGTCGTCTGACCTACGACGAATCGCGTCACATTGAAATCAAAGCTCCCGTTTCGGGCGTGCTCGTAGACGTGCTGGTCAAACCGGGAGACGCCGTGGCAGAAGGCCAGCTTCTGGCGATTTTAAACAGCCCTGAAATTGGCAAAGCGCGGGCGTCAGTGCTTAGCGAGCAATCCAAGCTGAACGTCACCGTAGTGCAATTGGATCGACTTGAGGAAGTTACCAACAATCTGCGCAGCCTGTTTGCCGCGTTGGATGAAAATCAAGAACTGAATGAAATTGAAGGCCAGTTCAACGACAAGTCACTGGGCACATATCGCCAGGAAATTATGGCGGCCTATTCAGAACGACTGCTGGCCAATCAACTGGCTGCCGCAGCCAGGCCATTGGTGGATTCCGGCTCAATGCCGCTAAGAACTTTGCAGGAACGCGAAAACAACCGCCACGTGGCAGATGCCAAGTTCCGCTCCGTTCGTGAAATCACGGCCTACGACATTGGCATTCGCAAACAACAGCTGGAAGCCGAACAGCGAGACGGAAACCGGCAGGTCATGATTGCACAAAACCACCTGACCACACTGCTGGGCTTTGCAGACAAAGATACAGCAGAGGCCACCAGTGAGTCGCTGTCAAGAATGGAAGTGCGAGCTCCCTTTGCTGGCACTGTAGAGGAACGATCCTACGCCAGACGAGAACGCGTTGAACAATCAGATTCGCTGTTTGTGCTGGCCAATACAGAATCGCTGTATGTATCCGCGGACATTCGCGAAAACGAATGGGCGGCGATGTCTGTGCAGCCCGGCCAGGAAATCGAAGTGGTCGCTCCCGCAATTCCGGATCGAACATTCAAGGCCAAGGTTCACTACATTGGCCGAGTGGTCGAAATGGAAAGCAATTCCCTGCCGTTGGTTGCCACCATTTCCAATACCGATGGCCTGCTGCGTCCGGGCATGTTTGTTCGAGTGGCAATTCCAGTTGCTCATTCAGGCAGTGTTGTCGCTGTTCGATCAGAATCAGTTATGCAGCACGAAAATGAAAAGTTCGTCTTCGTTTCATTGGGCGACGAAACGTTTCGCCGAGTTGACGTGCAGACAGGCGTTCACAACGAAGAATGGGTTGAGATTACGGAAGGCCTGAACGAAGGCGAGGCCGTTGTGGCCGGTGGAGCGTTTCTGCTGAAATCAGAACTGCTGCTTGCCGGTGAAGAAGAGTAGCCGCCCCTCAACAACAAACAGACGGCTCTACTCATTCCCTGCGACACAAACACTGGCTGGCCCCGCAACTTCTGCAAGCGGCCGTCACTTTGCTTATTCATCACCTGCTGAAACCAATATTCCATGCTCACCAAACTCATCGAACTGTCTCTCACCAACAGAATGCTGGTGCTGATTCTGGTGTTTCTGATGGCCTGTGGCGGTCTGTACTCTGCCATCCATCTGCCCATCGACGCCGTTCCTGACATGACCAACGTGCAGGTGCAGGTGGTGACCGACGCGGGCTCACTGTCGCCGGTGGAAGTGGAACAATATGTCACCTATCCCGTTGAAGCGGTGATGGGCGGGCTGCCCGATGTGGAAGAACTTCGCAGCGTTTCCAAGTTCGGAATCTCCGTGGTAACGATCGTCTTCCAGGAAGGCACCGATATTTATCGAGCTCGTCAGCTCGTGACCGAACGCCTGACTGACGCTGCTGACGCCATTCCATCGGGCTATGGCACACCTGCCATGGGGCCGCTGACAACCGCTTTGGGCGAAATTCTGCAGTTCGAAGTCCGCAGCGACACCCATACCCCCATGGAACTGCGAACTATGCTGGAATGGGACGTTGCTCCCAAGCTGCGTGAAGTTTCCGGAGTAACCGAAATCAACACTCATGGCGGCTTCTATAAGACATTCGAAGTTCAGCCTGACCCCAACCGTCTGACAAGTTACGGTGTATCTTTGCAACTGCTGTTCGAACGCCTTCAGGAAAACAATGCCACAGCCGGCGGCGGCTATGTGGTTCACAACGGCGAACAAAGATTTATTCGCGGCGTGGCTTTGCTGAAGAACGAACAGGACATTCGAGACGTCGTTGTCCGCCGCGAAGCGGATGGCACTTCAATTCTTGTCAAAGACGTTGCCAACGTCACCATCGCCCCCATGACACGACAAGGCGCGGTTACTCGCGACGGTCGTGGAGAAGCAGTCACTGGCCTGGTGATGATGCTGATCGGCGAAAATTCGCGTGAAGTCGTCGTTAGAGCAAAAGAACGGCTGACGGAAATCGAAAAAACGCTGCCCGATGGCGTGACTCTGGAAGTCACGTACGACCGAGCCGCATTGATTGGCCGAACTCTGGACACCGTTTTACGCAACCTGGCAGAAGGCGGAATTTTCGTCATCGTCATTCTACTGATGATGCTGGGAAGTTTTCGAGCTGGATTGATTGTGGCTTTGGCCATTCCTTTGTCGATGCTGTTCGCCACCAACTTAATGCACATGTTTGGCATTACCGCCAGTTTGATGAGCCTGGGAGCGATCGACTTCGGCCTGATTGTGGACAGCTCAGTCATTATGGTGGAAAACTGCATTCACCGGCTATCTCACGATAACAAAGACACACCTCACGTAGACGTCATTCGAGATGCGGCGGTCGAAGTACGTAAGCCGACCATGTTCGGCGAACTCATCATTTCCGTCGTCTATCTGCCCATCCTGTTGTTGCAGGGCACAGAAGGCAAGCTGTTTCGCCCGATGGCACTCACCGTTCTGTTTGCGTTGGCAGGGTCTATGGTTCTTTCCATGACTTTGATGCCCGCGCTGGCGTCGTTGTGTCTGCCAAAGAAGATGAAAGAAAAGGACATCTTTCTGATTCGCTGGCTGAAGTTTATCTACGAACCAATCGTCACACGAGCGATTGCTCACCCCTATGTAACCGTGGCAACGGCTCTGGTTGTCTTCACCGTCAGTATTCCTGTGGCGATGAATCTGGGAGCCGAATTCATGCCTCGCCTGGAAGAAGGCGACCTGCTGATTGAAGCGTCTCGCCTGCCAAGTGCCACCCTTGAAGGGTCGATCGAAATGTCGACTCAGATTGAACAGATCGTGGGAGCTTTCCCTGAAGTACAAACCGTCTTCTGCAAAACCGGTCGACCGGAAATTGCCAACGACGTGATGGGCGTCCACCAGACAGACGTGTGGGTGTTGCTGAATCCAGTCCACGAATGGCCAACGCCCAAAACGCGTGACCAGCTGATTCAGGAATTGTCGGACCAACTGAACGCACAGGTTCCCGGCGTTGCCTTCGGGTTTACTCAACCGATTGAAATGCGAGTTGACGAATTGGTGGCTGGCGTGAAAGCTGACGTGGCTGTTCTTCTGTACGGCGACGACCTGCAGATTCTGGCCGACAAGAGTAAGGAAATCGAAGCGGTACTACGACAGATTCCAGGAGCTGTCGATGTGAAGGCCGACTATCAAGCGAACCTGGCAACGCTGACCATCAAGACAATACCGGAGAAACTGGCACTGTACGGCATTAACGCACAGACCGTTCTGGACGTCGTTTCTGCATTAGGCGGCCATCAGGTTGGTCAGATTTTTGAAGGTCGAGCTCGCTATCCGGTGATGGTGCGAATTCCCGAAGAATGGCGGAAGAAGCTATCTCTGCTGAAACAGCTTCCCGTGTCTGAAGCCGGTGGCAAGGCTGTTCCACTAAGCGAGCTGGCCGAAATTTCAATGGAAGAAACACCACCCACAATCGAACACGATGCCAATCGACGACGAACCTTCATTTCGGCAAATGTTCGTGGACGCGATGTGGCCACGTTTGTCACGGAAGCTCAGCGTACCGTGGAAGATAAAGTGAACATGCCAGCTGGCTACGAAATTCGCTGGGGGGGAGACTTCGAAAACCTGCAATCTGCCAGCAAGCGATTGATGATTATTACACCCATTGTGCTGGTCATCATTCTCATTCTGCTGCACACAAGTCTGGGTTCTGCACGTCTGGCGATGCTGATCTTTCTGGCTGTGCCAATGGCTGCGTCCGGCGGAATTTTTGCTTTGTACATGCGAGGACTGCCGTTCAGTATCTCGGCTGGAGTAGGTTTCATCGCGCTGTTTGGAGTCGCCGTTTTGAACGGTCTGGTCTGGGTCAGTGCTGCCGAACATCTGCGTCACACAGGCATACCGTTGCTGGATGTCAGCCACGAAACGGCTCTGGCCAGACTGCGGCCCGTATTGATGACAGCGATGGTCGCCAGTCTCGGATTTCTTCCGATGGCACTTTCCAATGGTGACGGAGCCGAAATGCAACGACCTCTGGCAACCGTGGTCATCGGCGGTCTGATTACCTCAACACTGCTGACATCGATTGTCATTCCCTGCATCTATCCCTGGTTTGCCAACGGCCTGACGCGAGTCAAGCTGACACACCACGGCGTGGAAGATGAGTGATCTGCGATCGTTGGTCGCCAGCGATTGACGGAGTGGTTCAACGCAGTGCAGTGAGTGCCATGAGTGCACTCACTGCAGGCGGTTTACGAGAAACAGCTACCTGAAAAGCACTTGAACAAGTGCCAACCACTACGGCTGAACGGAACAGTCTGTTGTGTCGCACTGGTAGTCAAAGAACCGGCGTTCTTTGATAACTTTGGCGACAGACATCGGAACCATTTGTTCCCAGCTGGGATCGCAGGTGCTGATTTTCTCCAGAACTTCTCGAGAGAAAATTCCCAGGCAATCCGGGTTGTAATTATCCAGATGGTTAATGCCGCCTCGATCGTACAAATAGCCATACAGCTTTTGCAGTTCTGGCTTAATGTCCAGATTTTCGCAGGTCATCAACTGACCGGATTCCTGATCAAGTAACGGATAGGTATAGATCTTCAGGTCGTTCTTAAACAGCCTTCCGAACGATTCCAGAATTCCGCCATCCAGAGCGGTGTAGTATTTCTCGTCGAAAAGGTCTCGTAAGCTGCCGGCTCCCATTGTGATGGCGATACGCTCTCGCGTGTATCGCGACAGGTACGCGGCAAGGCGGTAGTATTCGAAGTAATCGGAAATTAAGACTGTCATACCGCAGGCAGCCATCACGTCGGCTCGAGCCAGAAAGTCTCGATGATTGATTTCGCCTTCGGCCTTCAGGTTTCTCATGGTAATTTCCATGATCTGAGCGACCGGCTTTCCGTTAACATCGGGTAGTTCCGAAAACTTTTGATGAGCACAGCTCATCATATCGATATTCACATTACACACCGGACGAAAGCTGCCGCGTTCAACCAGAATTGGCTTGCGATACAGAAATTCAGACGGCTGCAAAACGTCGCCATTGGCGGAGAACATCGCCGCACCGGTCAGACCGAGCTCAACCAATTTCAGGCTCATCAAACGATTGTCGACTCGCCGAAACGCGATTCCGGAAAACTCAATCATGTCGATTTCGATGCGCGAAGTCGACAATCCGTCAAGCAGCGAATCCACAAGCAGTTCCGGTTCGTGGTTAAGAGCAAACGCTCCATAAACCAGGTTCACGCCGACAATCCCCAACGCTTCCTGTTGCAATGCTGTTTCGCTGTCCAGCATGCGAACGTGAATAATAATCTGACTGTCTTCGTCGCGCGGGTGAGCCTGAAATTTGATGCCCATCCAGCCGTGACATTCGGTGCCACCCTTGTAGCCTCGAGCAGCAACGGTGTCTGCAAAAGTGAAGAACGTACTGGTTTCTCCTCGGTCGTCTCGCAATCGTTCCAGGTTCAGCTGATGTTCCTGGTCCAACATTGCCTGCAGTCGTTCACGACACACATAACGGCCGGCTCGCCCATAAATGGCGTCGCTGACTTTCATGTCGTAAGCCGACATGCTTTTAGCGATCGTTCCCGCACCACCGCCGACACGGAAGAACCAACGCACGACTTCCTGCCCCGCACCGATCTCGGCGAAAGTACCATAACGGCGTGGATCCAGATTAACGCTGAGAGCCTTCTGGTGAGTATTCAAGGTGTCGTTGGATGGCGATCCGGGAAATGTGTGATGCATAGCGTGGCTTTTGCTCAAAAACGGGTGCCAGAAGGCACTTGAAAATCGAAATTCAGACCGCCTGAATGGGAAAACTACTCGGTTTTACTATCGCTCGGAAGTGATTCGACTTGCCCGCTGCAGTTTTCTCACGCAATGAAAACCGAATAAATCGTTTAAGTTTGAGGCGCTTTCGATGTCTGGCAGGTTGTTAAGCGAATCAATTCTCGCGGCCAGCTTCGTGTGCGTTTGTCGTTCAGATTGCTGATTATCGCCGGAAGCAGTCGTCAATACGTTCACCTTAGCGTGCACGTTCGGCTGCGACCTGGAGTTGTGAAGCTTCACAGTTGCCCAACAAGGGCTTCGCCCTTGACCCAGTGGCGTTGCATGGGGAATACGTGGAACGCTTGAACCGCCAAGCCGCTCCGTTGTCGCTACGGCCAACATCCGCGCAACGTGCGCGCATCCTCTAAAGTAAGACTCTAAGTTGCGAGTTCCAGGCTCGCAGCGGCAAAAAACAATTCAGACGTGCTTCTTGGTGGGAATTTTGCTGCCGCTGCTCAATAATGGAAGGCAGTGTGAAATTGAGCCCACTCATTAAACTGCACACGCTGCTGTGAGTCGTTTTTCATGTGATGGCGAAACATCCTCACGCGAAAGCTTCAATTGGAACCAGGGGTTTGCCCCTGGTTGGAAAATCTGCTTCAGGAAGTCGAAATGTATACGCTCAAAATGGCCAAACGAATGCTGCTGGAGACCAACAAGCGTCTTCTGTGGAAGCTGTTCTGGAATATGGGCGTGAAAGGAACTCGATCGGTGCTGAAGCATCGTTCTCGAATGAAGAAAGGCGTGTTCTTTCCACCGTTTTTGTACGTTTCGATTATCAACAGCTGCAATCTTCGCTGCCAGGGATGCTGGGTCGATGTCGCTTCAAAGCAGCAAACCATTGACGTTGCTGCAATGAACAAGCTCATCAACGAAGCCAAGGCGGCAGGCAACGTGTTTTTCGGAATCGTCGGTGGCGAACCGTTCATGCATCCGGAACTGTTCGAGATTCTGGAAGGCCATCCGGACTGCTATTTCCAGGTCTTTACAAATGGCCAGTTCATCACCGAAGAGAAAGCGAAACGCCTGTTCAAGATGGGCAACGTCACACCGCTGATCAGCGTGGAAGGCAACGAAATCATCAGCGATCAGCGTCGAGGACGCAGCGACGTCTACAGCAAGACGTTGGCGGGTATTGAAAACTGCCTGAAAGCCAACGTGATGACGGGTGTCTGCACCAGTCTTGCTCAAAGCAACATCGATCACCTGCTGACAGAAAAGTGGATGGACCGCTTGATCGAAATGGGAGTTCTGTACACATGGTTTCACGTGTATCGACCAATGGGCCCCGATGCCACGCCGGAACTTTGTCTGACGCCGGAACAGCAACGTAGAGCTCGCCAGTTTGTTGTCGACATGCGAGCTAAGAAACCGATCATCATTGTCGATGCGTATTACGACGGCGACGGCAAGGCCTTATGCCCGGCGGCCAACGGAATCAGCCATCATATTAATCCGTGGGGCGATATCGAACCGTGTCCGATTGTGCAGTTTTCGAAGGAATCCATTCATTCATCTGCCGACGACGAACGCAGCCTGTTCGACAAGTTCACAAAATCAGAATACCTGGCAGACTTCCGCAAGCTGGCTCAGGAAACCACTCGAGGCTGCATTGTGCTGGAACGTCCGGAACTGCTGCAACAGGTTGTTGAAAAACACTCAGCGAAAGATTCCACCGCTCGAGGCACCGCCATGCAGGAACTCAAGAACATGGTGCCACGCACTTCGCAGTACCATCCGGGGCACGAAATTCCCGAAAAGAACCTGTACTATCGCTTTGCTAAAAAGTTTCTGTTTAACGACTTTGGAGTCTACAACGGGAACGACCACACCAAAACAGCGGCGCCGTATATCGTTAAGGAAACATCCGGTGCGCCAGCGGCAACTCTGCAACTTGCAGATGCGGGAGGCTGTTGCGGCGGCGGTTCAGAACCGACAGGCTGCTGCAACGAACCCGATGTCGTTACGTTAAAACCTGCGGCTGAGGCATCTGAATAGTTTCACGCTGCTGAAAGCTGAGCAAAACAGAATCGTGCACACCTACTGGTCGCGATTTTAGATTGGCAAGGTTTACTGATGAGCGATCCGGAAAGTACGGAAACGACGCAAACCAAAGTCGGCTGGCCCTGGCAGTTGAAGGCCGGAATCACGCTGCTGGCGTTGTCGAGTCTTTGCGTGGCAATAACCGTTGCGATGTTGGCAGACTGCTATTCTGCGGTGGCCGCATCCTCAACCAGCCCCAAACCGTCCGAACTTGCTGAGGGCATTGCCAACGCATTGCGATATTCTTTTCCTGCAGCGCCGCTTGCCGTGGCTGGATTGACACTGTTGCTGTCTGGTGTGCTGCGGCACGTTCAAGCAAATCCGACTGCCGCGAATTCCACACGGAGAAGCTGAAAATGCAGCTGCATCGATTTTTTATTGTTTTGTTTTCTGTGTGGCTGTCTCCGCCTTGTAGCGCGCAGGACGCTGCGCCGGCCCCTCCACCGAACATTGTGCTGATTGTCAGCGATGATCAGGGGTACAGGGACCTGGGCTGCATTCGTGGCCACGACATCATCACGCCGCACCTGGACCGTCTGGCTGAAGAAGGAACTCGGCTGACAAGCTTCTATGTTGCATGGCCAGCGTGTACGCCCAGTCGAGGTGCGTTTTTGACAGGCAGGTACCCGCAACGCAATGGCATCTACGACATGATCCGGAATGAAGCTCCGGACTACGGTTATCTTTACCAGCCTGCAGAATACGAAGTGTCGTTTGAACGCATCGGCGGGATGGACGAGCGAGAAATTCTGCTGCCCGCCGTTTTGAAACCCGCCGGATATCGGTCGGCAATTTTCGGCAAATGGGACCTGGGATCGTTGCACAGATACCTGCCGACGTCTCGAGGGTTTGATGAATTCTATGGGTTCGTTAACACCGGCATCGACTATTTCACTCACGAACGCTATGGCGTGCCATCCATGTATCGTGACATTAAGCTCACAACCGAAGATAAGGGCACGTGCTGCACAACGTTGTTTCGGCGGGAAGCCGTTCGCTTTATTGAACAGAATCGCAAGCAGCCGTTCTTTCTGTATCTGCCCTTCAATGCGCCTCATAACGCTTCGAACCTGGATCCGAAGATTCGCGGGGGAGCTCAGGCTTCTGAAGAGTTCCTTTCGATGTATCCGGAACTGGCACAGAAAGCGGAGTTCGTTCAAGGCACCAAATATGGCAAGCCCGCCAGCCAGCCCAATTCGCAGATGCGAACGCTGTCTTACAGAGCTTCCGTAACAGAAATGGATGCGGCTATCGGCGAGATCATGACTCTGCTGGATCAGCACAACATTGCCGACAACACGTTAGTCATTTTCTTTTCCGACAACGGCGGCAGTGGTGGAGCCGACAATGCTCCATTGCGCGGCCGAAAGTCTCAGATGTTTGAAGGCGGAATACGAGTCCCCTGCATTGTTCGCTGGCCGGGACACGTGCCTGCCGGAAAAGTATCCGATGAATTTCTGACATCGCTGGAAGTACTTCCAACAATCGCAGCAGCAGCCGGAATCCCATTGGATGCCAGCATCACCCTTGATGGCTACAACATGCTGCCGACACTTCGCGGCGACGAAGTCTCGCCAAGAAAAAATATGTTTTGGCAACGGCGGGACGAGAAGGCGGCCAGAGTTGGCGATTGGAAGTGGATCCAAACATCCAAAGGTGAAAGCCTGTTCAATCTGGCCAGAGACATCGGCGAAAAGCACGATCTGTCAAAGGAAGACCCCGCCAGGACAAAACAACTATCAACAGCATTCACGCAATGGAAGCAGGAAATGGATTCCGCAGAACCACGTGGCCCCTTTCGCGATTTTTGACACGGCAATTTAGCCACGGAGAACAGCAATCCAGGATTGTTTCCGTGTTTCTTCCGCACTTAGCCTGCATCCTTCGCCAGATCACTTCGCAGCGGAACCGAGCGACTGAATCAGCGTCCCCACGGGCCACATCAGAAACGATGCCGCCATGCCGGGAAGCAATTTGAAGACGTCTGCGTCGTAGCCAATCATATTCCAGGCGACTACAGTTCCAACGCCAGCGGCCATCATAAGCACAATTGTCAACGACGAAAGGCGCACTCCCAGCAAACGCAGCAGAAGAGCTGGCCCCAGACCTGCGCCAAGTGAGGACCACGCAATCAGCACCAGAGCAAAAACTCCCTGGCCTGCGAATAGGGCAATGGACAACGCAAGTCCGGCCACGGCAAGCGTCGCAATTTTGGAGGCGACGTAAGAATCTTTCCATTTGGGATTGATGTCCTGAGTGATGGCTCCTGAACAGACCAGAATCTGTGAATCCGCAGTCGACATCGTTGCGGCGAACAAGCCCGCCAGCGTAAGGCCAATCAAAACGTCAGGCAGCAATCGAAGAGCCATTTCCGGCATCGCCAATTCCGTTGCCTGCGCTTCGGTAAGCCCAGCGGTCAGTGGGATGTCCAGCAGGTCAGGCATGTAAGCTCGTGCGTAAAGTCCGACGGCGATGCTGGCCAAAAAGAAGGGAATGAACCACAGAAAATAGATCAATCGTGCTCTTTGGATTTCATTAACTGAGCGGATCGCCATAAACCGCACAAGAATGTGCGGCTGGCCGATCACTCCAAATCCGCCGAAGACCATCCCCAGCAGATACATCGAAAATCCAAACTTCAGGTCGATCGGAAACCACCGTACCAGATCAGCGTCCTGAGCCTTGAGATTGTTCCACACATCCGTCGGCCCACCAACCTCGCGGCTGGCTGCAATCAGCAATGTTGCCATCGCAAATACCATCACAAAAGACTGTGCGGCATCCGTCCAGATCGATGCTCGAATCCCGCCCGAAAAGCAATAAACAACGACGATAACTGCACCGATAATCGCGCCGACGGCAGGTTCCCATCCGAACAGGGATTGCAAAGCCGTGCTTCCGGCCTTTAGCTGAGCTGCTGCGTAAACGCCAAGAAGCACAAAGCTCATCAGCCCACCAAGCACAATCACAACTCGCTTTTCACCGTCGTTTGAAGTGCCCAGCAGTGCGGGAACTGTGGCGATGTTCATTCGCTCAGATTCACGGCGAACTCTTGGATGAACGAGTATCCAGGCGGCAAAATCGCCGACGACCCAGCCCACCATCATCCAGATTGATTCGATACCGACTCGATAGCTGTACGCAATCTGACCAATAAACATAAAGCCGCTGTTGTTGGTGGCCACTGCCGACAACGCTGCCAGCCATGGCGGAACGTTGCGTCCGGCTAACAGGTAGTCATCTGTCGTGCTTTTGCGAGAAAACGATGACGAAACACCGATGACAACAAACACAGCCAGAAAACAGAGAAAGCTGACGACCACAGTTGTCACGATAAATTCCTTGAAAACGCTGCAATTTGAGCTCGGGTTGACGAGCATCGAAGCGGGAGTATAATTGCACAAGCATTAATTGCATATACAATTAATAGTCACGCACGCATCTTGCAACTATCAGTGATTTTTCAGCAAAATTAAAGAATCAGCCCCGTCACGCCACATGGTTAACGAAAAGAAAACGTGCAAAATACGTTCAGCAACAATCAGTGACGCCTCCGGAATCCTGCAGCTGGTACGCGACTCGGGAGTGCTCGACACCAATTCTGCGTACCTCTACCTGCTGTTGTGCCGAGACTTTGCTGACACGTGTCTGGTGGCCTTGCAGGGCGATTCGCTGGTGGGATTCGTCACGGGCTACCGCCTGCCACGCCAGCCTTCCACTCTGTTCGTCTGGCAAATCGGCGTCGCTTCAAACGCAAAGCGTCAGGGGATTGCATCATCACTGCTTCATCAGTTGGTAGAACGATGCGACCCGGCCACGGTCTCTGCAATTGAAGCAACGATTGCACCGTCAAACTCAGCCTCTCGAAGTCTGTTTGAGTGCCTGGCACGCACGCTTGATTCGGCGATCGTAGATCTGCCGAACGAGGGCTTTGTCGAAAGTGACTTTCCTCCCGGCGACCACGAGGCGGAACCGCGGATTCGAATTGGCCCGATCGCACGATGATTTGCTGCGAGTAGGCCACAAACAAACACAGCGACTTTTACTTTACCTCACACAAAGACCACACCACCCAAGGGATATTTGATGGAAATTTTTGAACGACTGGAAAGCAACGTCCGTGGATACTGCCGAAGTTTTCCCACGGTGTTTGAAACAGCGCATGATGCGATTCTGGTAAATGAAGCCGGCGATGAATACATCGACTTCTTTGCCGGTGCGGGGGCGTTGAACTATGGCCACAACAACCCGACTCTTAAGAAAGCCCTGATTGACTATGTGTCCGCTGACGGCGTGCTTCACGGGCTGGATATGTCCACGTCCGCCAAGCGAGCGTTCCTTGAGACGTTTGAAAAACTGATTCTGCGGCCTCGGCAGATGGACTACAAAATCATGTTTCCAGGGCCGACGGGCACAAACGCTGTGGAAGCTGCGTTAAAGCTGGCTCGCAAAGTGACGGGGCGCCACAACATTGTTTCCTTCACAAACGGGTTTCATGGAATGACGCTCGGTTCCCTGGCACTCACAGGCAACAGTGGCAAGCGTGCGGGAGCTGGCGTTCCACTGAACAACGTGACGCACATGCCGTTTTGTGATTACCTGGGAACAGAAACCGATACCATTGCGGCGTTGGAACGCTATCTGGAAGATTCCAGCAGCGGCATGGATCTGCCAGCCGCGTTTATTCTGGAAACAGTTCAGGCAGAAGGTGGAGTCAACATCGGAACGCGAAGCTGGCTTGAAGCCCTTGCGACTTTGGCCAAACGTTACAAAGTGCTGCTGATTGTAGACGACATCCAGGTCGGGTGTGGTCGCACAGGGCCATTCTTCAGTTTTGAACCGTTCAATCTGCAGCCAGACATTATTTGCCTGTCTAAGTCGTTGTCCGGCTTCGGATTGCCAATGGCTTTGACATTGATGAAACCCGAACTGGACATTTTTGAACCCGGAGAACACAACGGAACATTCCGCGGCCACAATGCAGCCTTCGTAACGGCCACTGCAGCACTGAAAACATTCTGGCAAAACGATTCGCTGACTCGAAAAGTTAACCGCAATGCGCGGCAGGTTCGCGATGCACTTCTGGACATCGCTGCCGATCACGACGCAGAAGTTCGAGGTCGCGGGATGATTCAGGGGATTGAGTTTGCTGACCAAACGATTGCTTCACGAATTTCCCAGGAAGCATTTTCAAGGGGGCTCATTATCGAAACAGCGGGCCCGAACGATGAAGTCATCAAGACACTTCCTCCGCTCACGATTTCCGATGACGTGTTAACTCGCGGGCTGGAGATTCTTCAACAAAGCACGCTGGCCGCAACGTTCAGTGAACCTGCTGTCGCCAACTAACAGCCAACAGCCTCTGCGACACAATGCTGTTTGTCGCTTGAAAACGTACCGAAACATAGAGTCCACCAATGATCGTCAGAAACCTTCGTGAAATCTCAGGAACGGAACGTGAAACGTCTGCCAAAACCTGGACAAGCCGGCGCCTGTTACTGAAAAGTGATGGCATGGGATTTTCATTGCACGACACGATCCTGTACGCAGGAACGGCGACTGAAATGGAATATCAGAATCATCTTGAAGCAGTGTATTGCATTGAGGGACAAGGAAGATTGAAGGACCTGACCAATGATAAAGAGTACAGCATTGAACCCGGAACCATGTACGCGCTAAGTCAGAACGAGCGTCATATTCTATTTGCCGACACGCAACTGCGAATGGTGTGTGCCTTTAATCCGCCAATTGTTGGTTCCGAAACGCACGACGAAAACGGGGTCTATCCTTTGCTTGAATAGAAGTTTTTAACAAGGGCTGCGCCCTTGACCCGGTGGCGTGGCTGGCTGTAGGACGTGGGACGCTGGAATCGCCGAACCGCTCCGTTGTCGCTACGGTCAACAGGCGTGCAGCATTTTGAATAAGACGCTGACGAGGCGGTGCCTCAGACCATTTGAGCTGCCGCTCGGAAACGCGACTACGTCGCTCAGAAAACTTGACTCAACGTGAACAAGTTCGCTGCTTTATGAAATCTAACTGGACAGCGACATGTCTCAACCAGCCGCAGGGCGTTAGCCCCGGTTTTCTCAGTAACCCGCACTAACCGGGGCTAACGCCCTGCGGCTGATGTGAGGTGCAGAAATACTGACGTTTCATTGAACCTACCGCTGTCCAGCGAAGTGTATTTCCTCGCACATTGAAGAAGCTCCGGTTTCTATTTCCAAACTGCCTCCACTATCAAATCCGCGTCAAAACAATGACAAATCAAACAACTGATCCGTATTATTCCCGCACGTCCGAACAATGGGAAGCTGCCCCGCGCCAGGATCCTACATCCTCGGACGCTCCCGGGCCGCTGACCACCGACGAAGTCTGGAACTACGACCACAACGGATTCCTGTTCGCTCAAGGCCTGTTCTCACAGGAAGAAACGGAAGAACTGTTGAGGGAAGCCAATTCGCTTGCCGAAAACTGGCCTGAAGATCGCCCCGGAATTGTTCGCGAGCCCAATTCAGATGTTGTTCGTTCGATCTTTCGGCTGCACAAACACAGCGACGTTTACAGAAAAGTGTTTGCCGACCGAAGGTTGCTGGATAGAGCGAAACAGTTGCTGGGAACCGATGTCTACATTCACCAATCGCGAGTCAACTATAAGCCTGCGATGAATGGTAAAGAATTCTTTTGGCATTCCGACTTCGAAACATGGCATGTGGAAGATGGCATGCCGAACATGCGAGCCCTCAGCGTTTCCGTTTTTCTTAGCGAAAGCCACGAATTCAACGGGCCGTTGATGCTGATTCCCGGCTCACATGAAACTTACATTCGCTGCACCGGAACAACTCCGGAGAATCACTTTGAACACTCTCTTCGACGACAGGAACACGGCGTTCCGACTTGTGAAGCACTGGAAAAGCTACTGGAAGATCGTGAAATTGTCGCTCCCAAGGGGCCAGCCGGATCCGTTCTATTCTTCGACTGCAACACGATGCATGGTTCCAACGGCAACCTGAGCCCATCCCCTCGTGTGAATCTGTTCGCCGTTTATAACAGCGTTGACAACGCCATTGTCGATCCATTTTGCGATCGACCTCCCAGACCTGAATACCTTGCTGAACGAAGCATTGAGGCCATTCAATAGCTTATGGACATCACCAAACCTTTTATCGATGCAGTTGTGCTGATGCTGGTACTGTTCAATCCGCTGCTGATGAGTGCTTATCTGCACGACGTGATGGCGAAGCTGTCTTCGGCGACCTTTACAAAGGTGATCTGTCGTTCCTTTTTGATCAGTGGTACTGTGTTTTGCTTTTTCGCATGGGCAGGCGATAGATTTTTTTCGAACATACTGCAGGTTCGTTTTGCCGTATTTCTGATCTTTGGCGGGATTGTCTTTCTTGTCATTGGAATTCGTGCAATCGTGTTTGGCGTACAGATGATCGGCGAACTGCGAGGCGATGCGGCACACCTGGCGGGGGCAATCGCGATGCCATTTTTGATTGGGCCGGGCACCATTAGCGCCAGTGTACTGGCTGGTTCAAAGTTGCCAGTGGGATTCGCCTGGTTATCAATCGTCGTCGCCTTGCTGGCAAGTTGCCTGATGCTGATTGGCACGAAACGACTTTTTGATTATCTTCAGGGCCACAGCGAACTGCTTTTGCAGCGATACATGGAAGCGATCGGTCGTGCTTCTGCCCTTGTGATCGGCACCATCGCTGTGGAAATGATCCTGAAAGGGATTGATTTGTGGCAGTCCTGACGGCGGCACATGCTGCTGATCCGTTTTATCTTTTCGAATCGGGTTCACTTGGAACAGTCGGATTCAATTGGCTTTCAGATTCTGCGTGCGATTCGGCGGATAATTCGTCGAACTTCAGAACATTCGCGCAGCGTTGGAAAGCACGGTGGAGTCAGCGTACCGCAGATGCTTTGCCTGAAAGCCATTTCGGAGTTTCCGGACGATGCCGAAGTGACGGTCGCGATGGTGGCCAGCGATGTGCAACTGTCGGCTCCAACCGTTTCGCGAATTCTGGACAAGATGGAAAACAGCGGTTACGTTTGTCGAGAACGGAAAAGCAAAGATCGCCGGCGCGTATGCGTTTCGCTTACTGAACAGGGATGGCAGCGAATCGAAAATCTTCCGACGCCCCTGCACGAACAATTTCTGGAACGACTTGCCACTCTGGACCCAATTGAATGCCTTGGCCTATTGAAGGCATTGGAACGGACAGTCGAACTGATGGACGCCAAAGGAATCGACGCATCACCGTTGCTCACCCCGGAACTTGAAGTCGGGCCCGACAATACCATTCAGGAAGACTGAGTGGGCTTATCCCAGCCGGGAAGGGATTTTCGAGCGGGAAAATATTGAGATAAAGCGAAAGATCGCAGGCTGGAGTTTGGATGCGGTTAAGTCACGAAGTGACGGTAGGTGATAGCCACGGGCGCGAGCCCGTGGAACAGCATTCGACAGTCGTTTTCAGTCCTGAAGGGACGACAGGCAACAACGCGAAATGATACGCCTACCGTCCCTTCGGGACTTTCCGTCTGACTTTTTGCAAACCACGGGCTCGCGCCCGTGGCTACTACCTACCGTCACTTCGTGACTGAAACGCATTCGGCATTAAAGCCTCTTCTCCATTTCAATCAGTGTTTTTGCTTTTCAAAATCCTTCACGGCGTTGGGTTTAGTCCAGCCGGGAAAGTGCCATCCACTCACACGCGAATCGGCAGGATCGCAATATGGCAACGGCCTATTTCGCCCTAACCAATTTCACTTCGCAAAGACCTGTCGCTTTGATTGCTGGTTAAATTTGCCGTGGTCATAATTAAACGCAGGTTTGTCTTGTATGCAATTTTGCACAAAAACAGAATTGGCAACAGCAGCGCTGTCAGCAGAATGATTCCGATCAAAATCAGTTGGCCACGGTTTCCAAAACTATCGGCCACCAGCCACCAAAGATTCGGTGTCCATCTTCGAGCCGATCGATGCAAAAAGGCGAATGGATCGGTCCACTTCAACAATGCAATTTCCAGCAGTCCAACGGCAATCGGCGGCAGCCAAACCAGGTTGAATATTCGCCTGGAGGATTTTATTAAAGTGACGCGAAGATGATCGTGACAGGAACGGCAACGTACCTTAAAACGGGGATAGCAAAGTGTCGCCTGCTGAACAAAAATCCCGTTCTTTCCACAAGTTGGGCACGTGAGCGTATGGCGAGACATTTCACGCATTGATCCTGTGATCTCAATGGAACATTCAGGCACTTCAATCGCTGGAGGATTGTAGGGGCTATTAAGCATGGCACGTCACCGGAAGTTCAATATGGCTGCTTCAGCATTCGTCAATAAGTTCCGCGAAGGTAGGTCGCGATTTGATGAGCCTGTCATAAGGTTCGACAGGGTTAGCGGCGAAAGTAAATTTCGCATGAATTTTTCCGCTGAACCTATCATTCTGAATGTTGCCGAGCATCAACGATTGTCCATCTCGCAGCTCTGATATGGCTATTCCGGGAAGTAACATGGCGGTCTGCGAGAACGCAGCATATTTTTTCAACACATGGCACCGACGGCGGCGTAGATTGTGTTTTTCAGGGTAGCTTAGACTAATTGCAGGTAGAATCGGTTGATTGATCGTGTCAAACTGACCGATTCTGGCAGGAGTTTGTGGCACTGTCTGCTTCTGTGGGGTAGCCATTCCATGGATGTCGGTCGTCTGGAAAACGGTCACTCCGGTCTGTCAGATGCATTGGGCGATCCAGTGACGATTACTGCTTGGTTAACCGCGAATGGGCCAGTTACGGCATGAATAATCAACGATGGTTTTACGAATTGCTGATGGAAGAGTTCGGACCTACATCAGCCGCAGATCTGCTGCAACTGATTCAGGATCGAACTCTGGGCCAATCGGATCGCGTGCGCCCTGAATCTTCGGCGTCATGGATCACGGTTGCGGAATTCTTAGACACGTTTGCTGCTGACGCCGAATCATCCACTGACGACGACACCGACGATGATCGTCATGCGGAACTTGATATTAATTCGTTTAACCTGCAGGGAGATGGCACCCCGAAGCAGGAACCGGAATTGAATATTGACAGCTTCAATTTGCAGGGAGACAGCGATTCTCCCAAACCCGCCAGTACTCGAAATCGCCGCCCGCCAGTTATTGAAGAGCCAGAAGAGGAAGACGAAGCGACGTACTATGTACGGTCTTTGGGGCTCGAGCTCGGGCCGTTGACGCAGGATGAAATCGTCGACATGGCGAAGAGCGGGTCGTTTTCTCGAGGTGACGAAATTCGTGAAGGCAGCGAAGGCGACTGGATTGCCATTGAATCTCTGACCGGGCAGATGGAACAGCGGTCATCTGAATCTCCTGCATCTGAAGATGTTGAAAATGAACCTGCTGACGAAACAGAAGTTGATTCGATAGCTGGAACACCTTCGGCAAAACCGGGAAAGAAGAGTGTTCGAAAGAAGGCCGCTGGAAGCAAAGCTCAACGACCGGCTGCACCAAAACGGAAGAAACGCAAAGCCAAAAAGGACGAGTTCCTGCAGGAGATTTTTGCAGAACTGTTTAACGAAGACGGGAAACTGAGAGACGATCGAAAACCAGAAGCACCAGCGGCTGCGGCAGCTGCTGGCGGTGTAACTCAAGGTTCCAGTGAGACAGCTGGTGGTTCGTTCTCTCAGACGGGTGGTCCAGCAAGTAGCGCCGCCGCAGCTGGAATGACGGCTGGCGCAGCAAGCGGCTATGGTCAGGCCATGGGTGCGGCGGCCGGCATGAATTCTTCACCGGTTCCGGGCATGCGAGCAACGCCAGGAGCCGCTGGAACACCTTCGCAATTTACACCACCCGCTCCGCAGTTTCGCCCGTCAAAGCCGTCCAGAGGCGGTGGAGGTGGCTTTGCAATGCCGGAACCGAAAGTTCTGGGCATTATTGGTGGTGCGTTGTTGGTTGTATTGCTGATCGTCGGCGGATTTATGGGGTACTTACCAACGTCATTAGGCACGCCAAGTGCCGCCGACTTCTTAAAGGAATTTGCGGCAGCTCACGCCCAGGCCAGCGCTGGGCCGGAATCTGCATGGAATGAGCTGGAGACAAAATTCGGTGATAGAGCTCGAGCAATGGCCAGAGCGTTGGCTCCGCATGCATCCAAAAACCCCAAAACCAAGCATGAACTGAATGCATCTCTGTACATCGTGACATTGATCGCAATCCCGTTTGACAAAGCCGATGAACGAAAAGAAGCGTACGCTCAGTTCACTAAAGCAGCGGCTGGAAGATAGTCCACAACAGCTTCGGTGCGCATCATTCAAATCACACCTCGCTTGACGGCTGGCTCCTGGCAGGCTTCGGGGCCCATTGAAAGCCTGCTGGACAGATTTCAGCCTGCGGTGGCACTGATTGGTTCCAGCAACCGACTTGTCGATACTGGATGGCAGCGGCTTCCGGCGACGTTGTTGAAATTTCCACGTCGGTCATAAGTTCGAAACCGGCGAAGCGGTTGGGGCGAGGCAGAACGTCCAGCATCCATGGGAACTGCGTCGGATTGTGAGTTGGCGGCAACGACAGAGTGAGATTGAATGCCACGGTTCCGGCAATCACAGCCAGCGCGTCTATGGTGGCTGACAACTGTGCGGCAAGGTTCATTAGGTCAGTCAGTGGCAACTCACCAAACGGCACAGGCCGATCCAACGTTGGACAGATTCTCGCCTGCCACGCAGTTCGACTTGCAAAGGGACACACAACAACCAACCCGCGTTGTTCATTTACAATTCGACTACCATCGGCTCGTTCTGCATTCAACCAGACTGCATAAAGTGATTCGTCGCTGTGATTCGCGTGCGTGTGTTCTGCGAATAGTCGAGCTTCCAGTTGCGGTGGAATAAAATCTGTTGCCAGAATCTGAGAATGGCAGTGCGACAAAGATGCTCCCGCGCCGAATCCTTCGTTGCGAAAGATATTCACACTGCGAATGGCTGGATCTGCAGCCAGTGAACGAAGTCGCATTTGCCACGCGAACAAAATTCTGGCAACCTCAATCGTCGAAAGCTCAGAAAGTCTGGTTCGCTGATCTGGGCATTCGACTACAACTTCGTGAAATCCAGTTGCAAATTGCCTATGCAACTTTGATCTCAACAAATTAACAGCTGGCATTGCGACAGCGGCTGAATGGGAGTTGCCTTTGCATTCGCGAGCGTTGCGTTGTGCACCTGATTTCGCGTTGGACGCTAAGTCTGTAACGGCGGGATAACGATTGGGAACGACTCGCAACAACCACTTGATCGCATTTTCAGCCGAACCAACTTTGCGTAGCGCAAGTCGTTCGCGGGGAGTGTCGTGTTCGTTGCCTTCCAGAAAAGGATCGTAATTGACTTGAGAAGTTACCGACTGCACCACCTGAACAGGGCGACTGCCTCGACCGCTGGCAACAATCACATGGCGACCGGTGAACGGATCAATTCGAAGTTGATTTGCTAAGTCATTCACGGCAAAACTGCTGCTTCAGAAGCCGCACTTGAAAGAAGAATGGAGTTTGCCAGACAGGTAGTAATTTTTGTGCAGACCTTTGCATGTTCCGATTCGAAAACCTGTCACAGCGTTGTTGCAATTACCTGAAAACAATTAGCAACAACAGCCAGCCTGGCACTGAGGGATCTTTCTCTCACCACAGAACCAATGTGGTGGGCAACATCTACCCTGCATAGTTGCAGCCTTGCGATGATTAATAAACTGCCAGTGGACGCCGCAAGCCTCCACGCGGGTTTCCTGATGGCGATGTTTCCGGCATACCAGAAATGCCGTACAGCAATCGCTGCTCTGCGGCTTTGCGAGTTTCAGTTCTAGGCGTCGCGTATTCTCGCGGGCGACCACCGATATCGGGGCCGATGTCTGGATCAGGAAACGGATCGTGTTCTTGAAATGATCGTCGCTCTGATGCGGGATTGCTTGCCTGCAGCATCGGATAGCGACTGTACATCGGAGAAATACAACCACTGAAAAGCAGCATTAAAGATGCGAAAAGCACAAACGAACGCACGATTCGCCCGCTGTTGGCGACGCAATGCAGCGAAGCGTTATTCGCAGAAAAGTGTTTTGTTGTTAAGCGGTCCATGGGGCTACTTGCTGAAGACAAGTTCAGGAACACACAGAAGAAAAGCTTAAGCAGATTCAACAACTTGAAAACGTACAACAGTTTCAGGTTTTGCCACGCAACCACTTTTACATGCAGCAGCAGGGTGGCAAATTGAACACCAGATTGCGTTTCAGGAAATGCATCCAGTATCACCCAGGAACAGGCTGAACTGTTTGCTTAAGCTGGAGAAGCAGGAAGATTGAGAGGCAAAGTAGAGAGGAAGCTGGAATCTATTCGTTATCACTGATTTGCAGCAACCCTGATCGGTAAATTTTGCTGAAACACGTTGTCTTCGCCTGAAGTCAACGTTGATTAATTTTTGTTAGCAATCGCCTTTGACATAAACGAAGAATCTTCCTATCGTCTGCCCTCCCACCACATGGGTTCGAATGGAATTGAACTTGTTGGGATCCCTGAGGGGCATGGCCATGGACGGCCCTTTCCCTCTTGTTTCTGTTCACAAGGTGATTGCTGTGAAGTAAACACCGTGCTCAGAAAGTACTCATGATGCGAATCTCTTGAATCGCCGGGGTTACCCAAATTCACGGCGTCACGGATTGCTATCCGTGACATTCTCATACCGGATATCTCAGACCTGCAACGTGATTGACTTCTCGGTTAAAATGCAGACGAACTGATGTCGAGGTCCAGGCAATTTATCGCGAGACGACTTGCACGCCTGCTTTTTTGGACGCCGTTGCTCTGCGTTGCCCCTGTATTCTTTTACGTCGGGGAAAATGTTCCCGATTTGAACCATGGCAATATCGCGGACGGGTTCCGTAAATTGAATGCCGCCGTTTCAACCCTTGCACCACTGACTGCGGTTTGCTGGATTCTGGCATTTGTTCTTACCGCCTTCGTTGATGTTCTGGCGATTCCAAAACAACGATGGACAATCTGGATGGCGATCTTTGTCGGAATGATCTTCTTAACAAGAGCTCCGCCCTTGACCTGGTGGCGTGGTTGTCTGGAAGACATGGACCGCTGGAATCGCCGAGCCGCTCCGTTGTCGCTCTTAAAACTTGACTCAATGTGAACATATTCGCTGCAGTAAGTAGTCTAAACACTGGCTGTCATGTGGCTTGAATAACCGCTTTCCGGGCATTCCCTTCGATAAAGCGAAACGACTGCATCGCGCCGCAGCAAACCAGGGCCCGGCTCGTTTGGCATTCAGCCTTTCAGACAATATGCTTCAATAACGGTCACGCTACTGCGTCCTTTGTCCGACGCATCAATGCGAACACGTGGCGCCTGCAACAAGCGGCGTTCGCTGATGAGGCCTGATCCGTGCGGCTCGCTCGACATATGGATTGCCAGTGTGTCCGCTGCGAAATCTTTGCAACAAATGAATCCTGAAAGACCATAATCATGAGTACGACGACAGAATTGGATCAGGCATTGCTTCCGGAAGTCGTTGCCTTTCTTGGCAAGGCTGTCCACCATGCTTTTGTTGACGGAGACTGGCTGGAAGCGTCAAACGGCGAAACCTTTGATGTTGTCGACCCAGGAAGTGGCGAAAAAATAGCCACTGTCTCAAGCCTGCAAAAGGCAGATGTTGATAAAGCTGTCGATGCAGCCGCTCGATCATTTGCAGACAGTGGCTGGGCGAAAATGCCGGTCGCTGAACGCAGCGCCGTCCTGCATCGCATTGCAGATGCCGTTGAACATCGCAAGTCGCAGTTTTCGCAAATTGAATCTCTGGACTGCGGCAAGGTTTACAGCCAGGCCGAAGAAGATGTGCAGGGCTTTATTGACACCTTCCGCTACTTTGCAGACCTTGCTCAAACAGTCAACTATCGCAGTGTGATTGCGGTGAAGAACCACGAAGCGTGGGTGGCCCGCCATCCATGGGGCCCTTGTGGCTTTATCATCCCATGGAACTTCCCGATTCTGCTGGCCGGTTGGGGATTAGCTCCCGCTCTGGCTGCAGGCAACACGTGTGTGCTGAAACCTGCCGAAGACACTCCTTTGTCGGCGTTGTATCTGTGCCACGTGATTCAGGAACTGGATTTGCTTCCGCCAGGCGTGTTGAACGTCGTGACCGGTATGGGCGAAACCGCAGGAGCAGCTGTGGCTGGAAATCCGAAATTCCGGCGTATGAGTTTCACAGGTTCGCCGGAAGTGGGACGCCTTGTTGCAGAAGCGTGCGGTCGAAATCTTGTGCCCGTTAAATGCGAACTGGGAGGCAAAGGCGCGGCTGTTGTGTTTAACGACGTGGATATTGCCGTCACCGCAGACAAGCTGGTTGCCGCAATCACCTATCACACCGGGCAGGTTTGCTGCGATGCGACTCGCTGGTTGATTCAATCCGACATCTACGACAAGTTCGTCGGCGAATGCGTTGATCGCATGCAATCGGTAAAGGTTGGCTATCAACTGGACTCAGGAACTCAGATGGGCCCGGTTGTTAGCGCCGTTCAGCGAAAACGTGTGCTCGGCTATCTGGAAAAAGGCGTGACCGATGGTGCTGAACTTGTGCTGAAAGGCGGAGTCGCTGAAGTTCCCGGCAAGTCGGGTTTTTATGTAAAACCAGCGTTGCTGGCGGGGTCATTGAACAATGTTGCGGCTCGCGAAGAAATTTTTGGCCCGGTTGCTTTTCTAACTCCGTTTAAGAGCGAAGAAGACGGCATTCGCATGGCCAACGATACTGAGTACGGACTGGGAAACAGTGTTTGGTCGCAGGACCTGGCAAGGTGTGCTCGCGTTGCGGAAGCCTTTGAATCCGGCAACGGCTGGATCAATGCTCACAACCTCATCGTTCACGGCGTGCCTTACGCGGGCATCGGGAAGAGCGGCATGGGCGGAGGAGTCGTTTCTCCGGAAACACTGAACGACTATCTGCGACCGATCTCCGTCATTCGCCCGGTATAGCTCAATCAATCAAGCCGTTGTAACGCGCGGCCTCATAAAGCTGCGAATCAGTAACACAGCGCAAACAAAAACGCCACGCAATTTGCGTGGCGTTTTTTCATTCGCATTACTAACGCTTAGTGCCCTACAGAAAGCTTACTGCTGACTGAATGTCAGGCCCCTCAGGCTGTCATCTCCGCTGTTGTCGATCGCTGTGTCCAGGCTTCCGGAAAGGACATATCCGTCAACTTTGGAACTGGCTTGAGCAAGCTGCGACTGAGCCTGAACGTATTGGAGGTTCGAATCGAAGTATGTTCGTCGAGCGACAAGTACCTGCACAAAACTGGTTTCGCCCGCTTCGTAAGCAAGTTCGGCAAGCTTAAGCGATTCAGCCGCGTTTGGCAGAATTTCCTGCCCATATTTTGTAACGGCGGCCAACGATGAATCGTAGTCTGAAGAAACAGAAGCGAGTCGAGCCTGAATTGATTTTTCAATGCGTTGAACTTCCAGGCAAGCTCTGCAGAATTCGGCCTGGGCGGCGGAGATGTTACCCTGATTCTTGTTGAACACAGGGATGGGAGCACCGACCTGAAGGTTCATCATGCCGTTGTTTGTCGCATTGTCGACACCCGCACCAAACTGAACCGTGATGTTAGGCGTCGCCTGCACGTCCTGCCGTCGCAAAGCTGCACGAGCCTGAGCGACTCGCGTTTGAGCGGCGGCGTATTCCGGGCTGCTGCCGATAATCGCTGCACTTAGCTGGTGCCAGTCTTTTTGGTCCATGGAAGCGGGAAGTTCGCCGACAAGTGGTGACTGTTCCATGTACGACGAACCGGTGAGTGCCACAAGCCCTCGCCAGGCCGCATCAAACTGAATCTTCGCCTGTTGCAGGGCCAGGTCAACTTCGTTCTTTTGAACGGTCGCCTGCAATGTGTCGATTCGCGTATCTTCACCAGCGGCTGCACGAGATTCCGCAACCTTAATTCCCTTTTCGGTGACCGAACGGAAATCGCCGATCAACTGAATACGACGTTGTGCTGCCAGTGCTTCATAGAACTTGACTCGCACATCTGTCGCGACTCGTAACTTCTGAGCTTCCAGTTCCTGCAACTGAGCTCGAACCGCTTCATTCATCACGCAACGGTTCAGTTCCAGTTTTCCGCCGGTGACGAATTCCTGTTCTACAAACGCAATGTGCTGATCGGTGTTTCGATCGGCAAGTTGTTGCCCCTGATATCCAAAAATCGGGTTCGCCTGCAGGCCAACCTGATGGCGAAAACCAGCCGCCTTCTGAGTCGTAGCGGCCAGTTCCTTAATGGACGGGTTGTTGTTGAACGCCAGCGATTCAAAATCGGCAAGCGACATGCCCGCATGATTGTCTGACGACTCAACGGCGTGTTGGCCATCAGAAACCGACGCCAATGCTGGCGCATTTTCGTCGTAGCTGTTTTGGTCAGTGGCGGAAACCAGACTGATATATGGCGTCTGGTCATCGCCGTATGCGGCAGACGTCGCATCTTCGTCGAAAGACTTCGGTGAAGATGCATCCATGTCTGAATTAACCAGAGCGGCTGGAGGCTGATAGCGATCGACTGTCGCAGCCCCACGTGTTCGCCACTGGTTTTGGCTGCAACCTGAATTGATAAGCGCCGACAGAACGAATGCGGCAAGACTGATGCGTTTCATGATGGTTGGGTTCCTTCCCTGTTTCCATCATGAATATCGACTTGTCAACAGCGACTCCAAACGGCGAACCCGTCAAACCGGTTAGTCCCGCAGCTTCAAATGTGAAGCGACAATAGACTTGGCACGACCGCGACAACCGGAACACGGCGCAACGGAAAGTCCCGCGAAAACCGCTGAATACTGCCTTCATTGACGGGCAAAACCGATTGCGTTTTACCCAAATGTCCTTCGAAGCGCGACGGCGGCCGAGCGGGAAAGCATTCACAATCAGCCAGCTTTATGCGGCACTGCGTTGATCGTCTTCGGAATCAGTTCTGGCAGACTGGACTGCTCTGAACGATTGCGCTTCAGATTCAGCCACCTGTTCCAGCAGGTCTCGAATTGCTTCTTCTGCTTCGCGGCGTTCCTGGTGCCACTGAGTGCGAACGGTTGATAGTTGCTCTTCCAGGCTGGCAATGCGAGCCGCGTCCTGAGCACTGTGATCTTTGCTCATCTTTTCGGCAAGTATTCGTTCCTGTTCCGTAAACCACTGTTCCAGCTCTGTGCGATCTTTGCGGAACTGTTCCTGGCGACTGGCCAGTTCGCTGGATTTCGCTTCCAATCGATCTCGTTCGCTGCGCAAAGGCTGGTGCAGCTGTTCAAAGAACTGCTCCACTGCTTTGTGAGCCTGATCGTACGACGGCGAATTCACATCGGCCGTTGCAATGCCGGACGAAGACGCCATCAGCTCTTCCAGCAACAGGCGTTGTTCCAGAATGTCTCGCTGCTTGATATCCAGTTCCGCTCGCATCTGATTCACATGCTGCAAACGCTGTTCAACTTTTTGAGCGGTTTCCAGAGATGCCTGTTCTGCCTGACGAATGCGGCGCGTGCGAGCTTCCAGATCCTGCATCACAGAATCCTGATGTTCCTGCAATCGTTCGCGCTGACGTTTCATGTCAAGTTCGGCGCTCATGCGTTCGCGTTCGACGACCTTTTGTTCGCGCTTCAGCGAAACTTCCTGAGCATCCAGGGCGGCACGAATTTTCTGCAACTGACCAAAACGCAGCCGATGCTGTTCGTCAAAACGAGTTCGCTCGCTGCGATACAGTTGTTGATCTCTGCGCAGTTCGCGAAGTTCTTCTTCGAAGTCTTCTCTTGCTCGTGCCAGATGTTCAAACTGAAAGCGATACCGTCGCTGCAGGTTGTTCTGTTCTGTCAGCAGCCCCTGACGACGTTTTTCAATTTCTTCACGCAGCCGCTTTTGTTCGGCGTCCAGTTGCTGACCGAACAGTTCTCGCTGCTGCTGCAGATCTTCGTTCTGCTGAGTCAGTTCAGCAGTTTGAGCTTCTTTGTGAGACGCCCATTCCTGACGCACTCGATGAAGCTCGTCCAGTTCGGAAGCCAGCTCTCGCCGAACAGCTTCGCGCATCTGTTCGCGTTCGACTTCGATGTCGTGGCTGATCTTGCTTAATCGTTCGGCGTGCTGATTTTCCAGCTGATCCGTGCGTTCCAGCAGTCGCTGACGTTCTGTTTCCAGCCCATCGCGCTGACGTTGCATGGCTTCGCGTTCGCGAGCCAGTTCGGCATTTACGGCTTCATGAAGTCTCTGGCGTTTGGCGTCCAGTTCTTCACGGTTTTCTTCAATGATTTCGCGTTGCTGATCCAGTTCGGCCTGCAGGTGTCGCAACTGTTGCTGGCGTTGATCCAGTTCGGCAGTGACTTCTCGCTGAGCCGTGCGGTCTCTGGCAACCTGTTCTGCAAACTCACGAGCTCGCGATTCAAACGCGCTGCGATCGGCACTTAGTTGATTGCGTTCCGAAACGACGTCGGCCTGAAGTCTTTGCAGTTCGCTGAAACGCCGTTGCAAGCCTTCGGCTGCAGCGCTGGCCTGCATTAAGACCTGTAGAGCATCCTGATCAGCGTCTCTCACGGTATGCGTTGTTACAGACAGTTCTCCACCGGCTCGTATTCGAACCGATGCGTCTGGCTGCGCATTGTGAGAGGGGTCTGTCATGTCAGGGATTCCATTCCCAAACAGGTCCGGATATCGCAGCGTGGTAGCCAGCGATATCGATCAGCAGCCAACCGCGTCTTCCGGATCCAGATCCTCTGGATACACCGCGTTGGCTGATTGACTTTTCAAACGGAAGGTTTGAAGAACCAGTCTGTGTGCTGATTCTGAGCGATGTTTCTTAATGACACAATACGACAAACCGCCGCGAGTCGATGAAAACGCGCAGCGGTTTGAGGTGTTTGACGTGGACCGGTCGATTTAGCCGCTGTGACTAACCGACTGCGGTTCCCAACATTTTTTCAAAGTGAGCCTTCGGTGGTGCACCAACAACTTTGTCCACCATTTCGCCGTCCTTGAACAGCATGACGGTTGGAATGCTGGTGATTCCGTAAGCGGCAGCAGTTTTCTGATTGTCGTCAGTATTGACTTTGCCAATCTTCACCTTGCCAGCAAATTCTTCGGCCAATTCTTCAATGGTTGGCATCAGCATTCGGCAAGGACCGCACCACGGCGCCCAAAAGTCGACCAGTACGGGCTCAGAAGACTTTAGTACGTCGTCTTCGAAGTTAGCATCTGTGAATTCGTGCAGGTTTCCTGCCATCTCTCTTATTCCCTGAAACGTTAAATTGCCGTATCTCTTTGCCGGAAATTCCGACTCAGCGTTTTTGCCTTCTGACGACACCACCCGTCGGAAACTTACATAAATTAAGTAAGCAGCCTGACCAGGCGATATCGATTTCAACTCAACGAACGCAGAATTGCTGCTGGGACGCGAGTCGTTCTTGCCGGGATTATTGGCGAACCACAGTTGACTGTCAACGTGATTCAGTTCATCCCGTTGATGCAAACTGCTTTGATGCAAATATTTGTGTCGTTTGGAGGCCAGGAAGCGAATCACGTAAGTGGCGGCCGCTTTCTGTGGGTGGGAACATGATCAGCGTTCACGGAGCTCTCAAATCACGCTGATTTTACAGGGGAAGGGCCGCATTTCCGCTATTTTTGCACTTCAGAACGTTCAGATAGCAATTGCCCACTGGATTGTAATTGCCAAAAATGCCTAAACTCCGCAGGTGAGGTATTTTGCGAAGAGGGATCGTTAGCAATGCAAGACGTAAGCCAACCAAAAATGACGCTTAGAACAGCCATCGCGCAATTCCGGCGTTCAGTCGTGTCTGTAGCGACAGCTGCGCGATACATTTTGGTGGTCGCCGTGTGTCTGTCACTGCTTAACGTATCTGCGACAGCTCAGCAGCTGAAACCGGCGGAAATTGATTTCCCGGAGTTTGGCGATCTGTTTCCGGATCTCAAACCATCGTCACCATCTGGCATTGGAGGAAATTCGGGTTCCGGACCAATTCGTATTCCAGAACGCAACGACAACTTTCTGCCTCAACCTAACTATGGCCAGCCTGGCACAAGCAGTCGTCAACCATATCAGCCTTCCGCCGGCAGCGGCGTGCTTCGAACATACGAAGATCAGGAAACTCCGGCTCGGAAACCTTATCAACCGTATTCAGATCAACCGTATTCAAATTCGTATCTGAACTCAAACCCTGACGCGTCAAATCGGTCCAACGTCCCCAGCACGAATCTGCGAGGTCCGGTTTACGATCCGATCGACGGTCGCATTCGTCAAAATTTTGATGATCGCCTACCAGCCAGCTCAGATGGCTCGGCCATAAATCCACAAGCAGCCGCGCCGGTAAAGAAGGGCTTCGACTGGACTTCACACGTCACATCGGTGGCTGATCTGAAGTTCAAAACGTCGAACGTATTTTTGCATGGCGACGCATTTCTGACTCCCGCAGAAAAGGCTGCCTATCTGGATTTGCTGGATGCGATCGCAGAACGTCGTCGAGCTCTTGTGCAGCAATCGGTAGACGAACAAAGTTCCAGCAATGTTCAGGTGAGTCGTTGGGAAGAAGCGTTTTATCAGTTTGCCAATGCTCGCAAGCTTGCGTGGAACAACGGCAAACTTAGAAACAGAGAGATCCCCACAGAATTGCCTGGCGGACTTCCTGACCCGTTTCGAGAAGCAAAGCCGGTGGCCACCACTGCAGATGCCGCTGATAACGCGCCGTTTGTAATGCTGGACGATATTGCTCGTTTTCCGGAAGACTATGTCGGACGTCCGATCATTCTTTACGGTCGATTTGCAGCAGAAACCGTCGACCGACTTGTAGAAGACGAACGCCCGGAAGCCAGCATTGCCTATCAGTTTAAAGATCAGGAACGAAGTCGGCAGGTTTCCGTTCTTCGTGGAGTTCTGACATCGCTGGAAACAGGCCGCCCGATTGCTCAGGTGGATACTCAAAGCCTGTTAACGCCTCAACGAGACACAATCAGCATTAACGATTGGCCAACCTCGGAATCATCGATCCCGGTCGTTGTAAAAGGCTGGGTGGTCAAGAAATGGGACGGTCGACCATTGGTGTATTGCGAATCGCTGCGGCAGATCAGTCCAAATCCGCACATCACAATGATTCGCACTGGCACGATCGACAAGCGTCGCATCGCCGACGAAGAAAAGTGGTTGTATTACGAAACCATGGAACAGGTAGCACTTAACAGTCCCAAACTGCAGCAAGGCATTGCGTCGTCCGTGCTGCGTCAGCGAATCGACGACTTGTTGCTGCAGGTGAACCAAAAAGCCAGTCTGGAAGTCGCTCAACTGACAGACAAATTGCAAAAGGGAACAATTACCGAAACAACTTTCAATACACAGAAAACACGTATCGGTCGACAACTGGGACAGCGCGTCAGCCGCTATCGAAAATACAGAAAAGATCCGGAACAGTTTCAAACCTATGTTGATATGTTTCAAAATCCGGATGTCTGGCACGGTCACCTGGTAACACTTCACGGACACGTTCGTCATGTGGTTAGCTATCCTGGCGATGACATGTTGTACGACGGACAGATGCTGCACGAACTGTGGCTGTTCACAGACGATTCTCAGCACAACCCCGCAGTGATTGTCACTCCCAATCTGCCGCGCGACTTCCCGCTGGATGCCGGTGTAATTGATCGAGTGAAAGTCACAGGCTGTTTCTTTAAACGATACGTTTACGGTTCTCAGGACAGCGACCGGATTGCTCCACTGATTTTGGCTGGCAAAGTCGATTGGGAACCCACCATCGATCAGGTTCAGTCGCTGGTGAAAAATGGTCAGCTGGCCGCAGATTCACCAAGAGCCAAGCGAGCCGCAGCGTTGTCGGGTTCAGAAATCGGCAATTCCGCCATGATCATGATCTGCGTTTTTGTCTTGCTGGTGATGATGATTCTGTGGGGACGTGCTCAGCGAGAAGAACGAGACCGCGTAAGGCTGCGAAAACGCGTTAACGAAGTGCCTGAGTTTGAAAACCCGGCCCTTCCCGATTACCCTGTCGGACTTTCCGACCTGGGCACCGATTATTCTCGCGAGTATCGGTTGTCTTAGTTGATTGTTGCACCGTCGCGACGGACGATGCAATTGTTAGCCTGATGAAGTCCCCTGCCGCTTGTGTTAGACTTCTTCAAACAGCAAATTTGTTCATGTTGAGTCAAGTTTTCAGAGCGACAACGGAGCGTTTCTGAGCCTCAGCTCAAATGGTCTGAGGCACAGCCTCGTTAGATTGTGAATTCGCACAATCACATAACATTGCACGAATCTTCCCACGGCCCAGCAAACAACCTTCGCCAATCTTCAGAAGACAGTTCCCGTGCTTCAAATCCCCGCTATCAACGACCGACCGATTCGACTTGGCGTACTGATCAGCGGTGGAGGCACCACGCTTCTGAATTTTCTGGATTGCATTCGAGATGGATCACTGAACGCAGAAGTTGCGGTGGTCATTTCCAGTCAGCCAGACTGCAAAGGCGTGCAACGATCGATCGACGCGGGCCTGAACTGCATCACCGTATCGCGGAAAGAGTATTCTTCAACCGCTGATTTCAGCGTTGCGGTATTCAATCATCTAAGAACCGCCAAAGTTGATTTGGTAACTTTGGCGGGATATCTGAACCTGTTATCCATTCCCGATGACTTTGCCCTGAAGGTTCTGAATATTCATCCGTCGCTGATTCCATCTTTCTGCGGCAAGGGAATGTACGGCCATCATGTTCATGAAGCTGTGGTCAATCGCGGAGCCAAAGTCAGCGGTTGTTCAGTCCATTTCGCCGACAACGAATATGACCAGGGCCCAATTGTTCTGCAACGCAGCGTTGACATTCCGGATACCGCCGATGCAGACACCGTAGCGTCGCTGGTGTTTGAAGAGGAAAAACTTGCTTACCCAGAAGCCATCCGACGCTACTCATCAGGACGCCTGTCAGTCGAAGGCCGCCGCACGTTTTATCTTGCTGCGGATTGACCTGACAAGGGCTTCGCCCTTGACCCAGTGGCGTGGCACGCAGAAAGTCGTGGTACGCTCGAATCGCCAAGCCGCTCCGTTGTCGCTATGGACAACATGCTCGCATCATTTTAAGTAAGACTCGAAGCCGCAGCGTGCTGGGTGGCACTTAAACCAGTGACCACGTTTTTGCTCCGTGACCATCCGCGACTGGAAGTGAAATACTAAATTCCGTGAGTAAATGCTGCCACCAGCCCACGGCTTAACGCGCCCTGACAACACCTTTACCGTCAGCCAATTCCTTGCCCGCACTCAGCCGTAAACCGTTGCGTCATGCCTCGGCGACTTAGTTCAGCGTTCAGAATGTTGCGGTAATGAGCCAGTCGAGCGACGGCGTCATCCAGAGAACCGCCGAAGGATCGTTCTTCATCCAGATAGATCAGCGGAACGGCAAATTCACTGATTTTCCAGCCCAGATCAGCCGCCTGAATCCAAAGTTGCAGCGGCATGGCATAGCCAGTGTCGGTGATGTCCAAGCCTGTCAACGAGGAGACTCGATAAGCCTTGAAACCACAAAATGCATCTGTGATTCCCAGATGGAGTTTTTCATTCAGACAGTTGGTGATCTGCATGTTAATGCGCCGACGGTCTGCCGGAGCGACGCTGTTGTCATCGAAGTCATGCAGATATCGGCTACCGGAAACCATGTCCACCGGATTGTTCGGATCGTCGACTAACGACGCGATTTCACTGATCAGGCCCGGTTGATGCTGGCCATCGCAGTCAATGGTCACCAGTACGTCGTAGCCGTAACGAACAGCCTGCTCAAACGCGGTCGTTAATGCCGCACCATAACCGCGATTGGTCGAATGCGTTTCAACGTGAATTCGCCCTTCAAAGGCAGCCAGTTCCAAAGCGGTGCTGTCTGTTGAACCATCATTCACCACCAGCACATCGTCCGCATTCTGAAGCACCTGCTCCAGAACATCTTCAACGTGAGATGCTTCGTTGTAAACCGGCAGGGCGATGAGAGTTCGTTCGTTCATGTCGACATTCTAACGAGGCTGTGCCTCAGACCATTTGAGCTACCGCTCAGAAACGCGACTCCGTCGCTCAGAAAACTTGACTCAACGTGAACATGTTCGCGGCTTTAAGAATTCTAAGCCTGAGCGGCAAAGTTTCAAATTCTGCCTGACAGAATGATGCAGTTCCCGAACATCAGGAACCTACCTACGATAACTTTGACGTAACTTCTCACCCAAACCTTACGCGTTTTCCTCTGCAGAATCATTGGGTTTTTCAACGATCTGACGCTTCAGTCGTCGTAAACTGGGGTGACCTGACCAATGCTTAATACGCAGCCAGCATTTCCACCATCGCTTCCAGAATCGGCACATCGCTATCCGGACGCTTGACGCCTTGAGGGTGTGTCAGATTGGTGCCGATCATGTTTCGCAACTTCAGAAACTGAGCACACGTGTGCTTGTAGGCCGGGACGGGCGTTCTGAAGGCAAAGAATCCCAGATACTGCAGAATGTCGTTCAGCTGATAAAATTCCGAATCGCCATTGGCCCACATCGCATCTCGCTTGCCAAACAGGTCCGGACAGAAACTGCTGAGACCTAACAAATAGTCGCTGCCATACATCACCATATCGATGGCCAGGTCGTTGCCCGTCAACACCATAAAGTTCGGTCGAACTTCGTTGCGAAGCGCCAGTCGTTGCCACTCCAGATCTCGCTGCAGCGACGAGTGCTTGGCACCGATGCAGTTTTCAATCAGCATCATCTGTCGATACACGTCCAGCGAATAAACTTTACCGAACGGCAGAAACACGGTTCCCAGTTCGAAACCAATAAACTGATTGCAGTCCGCACCAATGCTTTGATACGCCTCAACAATGTCGGCATCACTTTGCTGAGTTAACCCGTACGACTGAAAGATGACAGGAATTCCGCCGGCAGCTTCGATGTCGTTCATTCGGCGAGCGTACTCAGCACGATTAAAGTCGGCTCCCGGTTGGTCTGCCAGAAACGCTCCCGCAACAAACTGCTGGCCGCTGCAGATGCTTTGAGTTCGCCTCAGAACCTCCGCCTTCGTGGCTTCATCCAGCAGATTGATGTAACCCGTATCCATGTTGACGGCAGGAATCAGACCTGCCGCCAGAGTCCGTTCAACGTGAGCATCAAAGGCCTCCCAGTCCACACTGTGATCGGGGCTAAACGGCAACAACACGGCCGACATGCCAGTGATTTTACGATTGCGAATGATTGGCAAAACAGACTCAGACATATGCAACGATTCATCACAAGAGGGTGAAAAAAAACATGGCAGACATGCGGAGTTTTACATGTCTGTTTACAGTTGTCAGTGCGATAAGGGGCTTAGCTGAACGACGCGATATCTGCATCAGCCGCCAGGCGTTAGCCGCGGTTCGTGCAGATCATTGCAACAAACCGCGGCTAACGCCTGGCGGCTGATGCAGCTATGCCTGATGTTCAGTCAGAAGGAATCGCGATTGGGCACGTTCTGTTGTTAAAAGTCGCGGAGCGACGACAGGCGATAGTCTCGGACTTCAGTCCGAGGTTGACAGCGGGTTGTCAGGAAAGGCATGACCTCGGGGCGAAACCCGAGACTGACACCTGCCGTCGCTCCGCGAATAAAAACTAAGGCCCTTGTTGTCAGCGGCAGAGTGCTTTCGTCCCTGCAGAACTAAAGCCACAGCCACTGGCCAAACACAAACCGTGGTGGGCGGTAGCCACCCTGCAGGATTACGCGGCGTTCTTTTTTGCATTGTTCCTGCCGGGCCTGGGAGCATTCGGCTTACTGTGCATTGAAGGAGGATCCGCAGGCACTGAACCGCTGTCGTCCGGCACCTCGTACTGCTTTTGCAATTCCGCCAGACGCAACTTCAGCTCAGCAATTCTTTCTGCGTATGCAGGATCATCATAAAAACTTCGCATTTCGCGAGCGTCTTTTTCAAGGTCGTAAAATTCCCACTCTTCCAGGTTATAGAAGTGAATCAGCTTCTGCGTCCCCGTGCGAACTCCGCAATGACGTCGCACCATGTGAGCAGTCTTGCGATTGGCTTCGAACTCGTAATAGTGATAGTACAACGCGTCTCGGAAATCCGGCTGAGTGCAATCTAGAAGGTTTTGGTTGAATGAAATTGAAGTTGGTGCAGGCGTTTTGTCGGTCGATTCGGACGGTCCCGCCAGAACCAGCGGCTTCAGGCTTTTGCCCTGCATGTCGGCAGGAATTTCAGCACCCGCGATATCAAGAAAGGTTTCCGCAAAGTCCAGATTCGACACCAGATTATGATTCACAGATCCGGGCTTCGTTTTGCCGGGCCACTTTACAAAGAACGGCATACGATACGATTCTTCGTACATAAACCGCTTGTCGAACCAACCGTGATCTCCCAGATAAAAACCCTGATCTGATGAATAAATCACAACCGTATTTTCAGCAAGGCCCGCCTCTTCCAGGTAATCCAGAACTCGACCAACGTTGTCATCCACAGATGCCACGCAACGCAGATAGTCTTTGATATAACGCTGATACTTCCAGCGAATCAGGTCGTCGCCTTCCAGGTTGGCTTCGCGAAACGCTTTATTCTTCGGTTCGTAAGCTTTATTCCAGGTTTCCAATTGTTTTGGACTTAGCCCGCCGGGTGGCACCAGCTTCAGGTCGCTGGCAGTCATCGTCGTCCGAATGCTCATGTCCTGAGTTTGAGCCGCGGTGCCTCGACCAGACCAGTCATCCAGCAGGTTTTCCGGTTCCGGAATTTCGACGTCGTCGTACATGTTCAGATACTTCGGCCCCGGTTGCCAGTTTCGGTGAGGAGCTTTATGTTGATACATCAACATAAACGGCTTGTCGTCGTCGCGTTTTTCCTTCAGCCAGTTCAACGCCAGATCGGTAATAATGTCTGTTGTATAGCCAACATGCTTCACTGGTTTCTTGTCGCCATTCAGCAGCATCGGCGGATTGTAATAGGGGCCCTGGCCAATCAAAACTTCTGAATAGTCGTAGCCCTGAGGAGCTGTTGACAGGTGCCATTTCCCAACCACAGCAGTTTGATACCCAGTTTTCTGCAGTAGCTTCGGAAAGGTTTGTTGAGAACCATCAAAGCGGTCTCCGTTTGTCATGAATCCGTTAATATGGCTGTGCTTGCCCGTTTGAATGACGGCTCGACTTGGCCCACAGATGCCGTTTGTGCAGAAGCAATTTGTAAACAGCATGCCATCGTTGGCAATGCGGTCCAGGTTGGGAGTCGTGTTGATCTTTGACCCATAGCAGCTCATGGCGTGAGCGGCGTGGTCGTCTGTAAAGATGAACAGAATATTGGGCCGAGCATCTGCCGCCTGAACAACGCTGTTCAGCAGCAGAACGGCGGAAAACGCAAAAAGAGTTTGTCGCATTGTGTGACCTGATTTCATAACAAGGGCTGCGCCCTTGACCCGGTGGCGTGGTTGGCGGAAAGACGTGGGACGCTGGAATCGCCGAGCCGCTCCGTTGTCGCTACAGTTAACATGCGCGCACCGTGCTCGCATCATTTTGAATAAGACTCCAGCGAGGCAGTGCCTCAGACCATTTGAGCTGACGCTCAGAAACGCGACTCCGTCGCTAAAAAAAAAATGACTCAACGTGAACAAGTTTGCTGCTGTAAGAAGTCTAATTGACGAATTTTGGCGCGATCCTGGCAGCGGCAGCAACCACGAACGTAACCGCCGGTCTGGCAAAATTCAACTACGTGCTGACTTTGCGATTGTTTTCCGGGTTGTAGCCTGAAGTAAGGCCGTGCAGACCGCGTATTTTCCGGTGTGAACACATTCCCGCACCCACTATGGCCTGGAACTGCAACTCGTCGGCTGTAACGGCAATGGAGGCCTTGCGTTGCGAGCACGTTTCGTCACACTTCTCAGCGGTTTCATATGAATTCACCTGCCGGCAAATTCGCCGTTTATTCCAATCGGCGTTCCTACATCCAATGATACTTTGGCTGCTGCAACATTTCGGATACCTGCTTGAGCAACTGTCATCGCGCACAACGGGCGATTCGCGAGTATTTCTGACGGCTCGTATCGCCGCCGCCAGCCTGACCGCGTTTTTGGTTACCTTGCTGTGGGGACCAGTCGCCATTGGCTGGCTGAAGAAACGCTTTCGCGAACGCATCGCCAGCAATTCAGAAACATTAAACAAACTGCACGCCAACAAACAGGAAACTCCCACAATGGGCGGACTGTTTGTCATGAGCGCCGTGTTGATTTCGACCGTGCTGTGGGGAGATCTGGATACTCGATTTGTTCAGGTGGGAATTCTGGTGGTCGTATTGATGACGATCATTGGAGCATGGGACGACTGGGTGAAGCAACGCACGTCTCGGCTTGGACTCAGCGTGCGGCAGAAATTCGCCGCTCAATTGGTGGTTGGCTGCATCGCGGGATTCGCTTTGTTTGGTGAACTTCGCCAGCAACCCTTCGGCACTGAACTGGTCTGGCCCATCGGAAACGTGTCTGTTGCGCTGGGAGGATTCTTTATCGCGTGGAGTGCTCTGGTGGTGGTCGCCACCGCCAACGGCGTGAATTTAACCGATGGCCTGGATGGTCTGGCAGCAGGTTGTACCATCACCACCGCATCAGCATTCGCCGCACTGGCCTATCTTTGCGGGCACAGCGTGATATCAGAATACCTGGGAATACCTCACATTCAAAACAGCGGCGAACTGGCCGTGATGCTGGGCGCCTTGGTAGGTGCGATGCTGGGCTTTTTGTGGTTCAACTGCTACCCGGCTCAGCTGTTTATGGGCGACGCCGGTTCGCTGCCAATCGGCGGACTGCTGGCGGTGTGTGCATTGGCCACGCGGCAGGAAATTTTGCTGGTGCTGATCGGCGGTGTGTTCGTGTTCGAAACACTAAGCGTGATTGTGCAGGTGGCGTGTTTTCGAATCACCGGCAAGCGACCGCTGCGATGCAGTCCGCTGCACAATCATTTCGTGTTTAAAGGCGACCACGAAATGAAGATCGTCGTTCGATTCTGGATCTGTTCTGTGCTGCTGGCAATTCTGGGCATCGCCAGTTTAAAGCTGCGATAGCCGCTGAAAAGTTGAATCCTGCGACTCGCTGATTAGTTCACAACCTCAAGGAAACTACGCCCACTCTTCGTCTTCATCTTCGAAGTCGTCAAGATCATCGTCGTAGCCGTCGTCGAATAATTCTTCGCCGCCATCGTCTTCGTACGATTCTTCGTCGTCGAAACCTTCGTCTTCTTCGAATTCGTCGGCATCTTCATCGTCGTCGGTCATCGGTCGAGGTGCTGCACCGCCAGATCCCGGAGCCACAGCTGGCATGGCCGCTGCGAAGCCGTCAGCAGGATACCACGCCATCACGGCAAATGGACTCAACCCGACTCCGAACAACGCGAGTAAAAAGGTCAGCCCCACAAAAACTGTCATCATGCCGGAAAACATGGCCCCACCATGCTCCAATCCGTTCAAGACAAGCACCGCCAACAGAATGACTGCTGGAATGGCGGTCATGATGGACAGCATTAAAACCTGCTTTTTCGACATAACTGAACTCTACGAATTTTGCAGTGGCGGCTGTTTGAATGGCGAAGTGCCTTACATCGGTATCGACATGGTAAGCGCCAGTAATGAGACGTGGCAAGAAGTGCCCGCAGACTTTAGCAATTCCCTGGAAAGCTAAGCCCCGCTTGCCCAATCTGACGAATCTCAGCAGGAAAAATCGGCGGTACAGTCCGCATTACCCGAACGAATTCGGGGTGAATGGTCGCGTTCGACAGTCTGGCGAAGATCAAAAACGACCACCGCACCTGCTGATCGGCGGAGTTCGATGTTTGAGAATTCTGGCAGAATGACCGCCAGATACCGGAACGCCGATCGAGTTTCCGAAAAAATTGGCTGAGAATCAGACTGCGTTTATGGAAAACGCAACAAATCGCGATAAGGTTCTGGTCTGACGGCGGATGTACGACAAGACGCAGCAATTTGCTGCGTTTTTGAGTTCAAAGGTAGTCACGAAGGCGTAGCTCAGTTGGTAGAGCAACGGACTTTTAATCCGTAGGTCCAGGGTTCGAGTCCCTGCGCCTTCACTAGAAAAGACCAGTTTTTACTGGTCTTTTTTTATGCGCGGTCTCGAATGAAGACCGGTCGTTGGGGCGAGGTAGCGAAATGGTCGCAGATTCTCGCACTGATTCTGCGGCAGACCAAACCACAGCCCCATTTCGTCGGCTTCGCCCCAAAACATAAAAACGCACAGTTGTTTCGACGCTGGCATGCCGCATCAACTGCTGAAGAAAACAAACTCGGCACACGTTCAGGGCGGCGGGCGGGAAGGGTGCGATCACGGATTGTGGCTGATCGGAAATTGTTAACGAGTACTCGTCATGACGAACAGCAAAGGTCTGCTTTCCAGTCGTGGCGACAGACAGCCAGATTCGTCTTCCGTATTTCACAATAGCGTTCGCATAGACGCCCTGGCGTTGCGTCGCAGATGCCATCGCAGTCTGGCAGGATCTGCGTGACTTGTTTGTCCGTGATTTCGTTTATCATATAGGGGCTCTGCTGGATCAAATCAAACATGCGAAGACACGCGTGTTTTCGTGGCGTGTCTACCAATGGTGCTCGTCCAAATCGCTGGTTCAGATATTGATGGCCATTAGCAACATCTGCTGCCCCTTGGTTGTCGATCTCTTGTCGAGTTTTCATCGTTTACTTGTATTTGTGGAACGCGGCGGGGCGTGTTTGATTTCAGGCGGGTGACCTGTAATAAGAGTTTTCCAAACCACCTTCGAAACCATTCGCTTTTGTTGGCGAATCCTTTCCTCTCGTCCCCAACCACAGCGGCAAGCTGGTCATGGTCCGACCGGTGGCATCTTGAAACAGCTTTACCCGGCACTCGCAGCCATCAGGATCGCAAGTCCATACCACAGCGAGATTCCAATCGAAGTGATGATTGCGTTGGGAAGATTCGGCTTGAGTGGGTGAGCGATCGAGAGAATCACGATGCTCAGGAATATCGGCACGCTAAACGTGATTCGGTCTGTCCAGTTCTGATGGGCAACAAACTCTATCGGGAATGCCAGAATCTCAAACATTCCTTCGACGGAACCAAACAGCAAACCCAGCACTCCAAAAACCGGCAAAGGTCCCAACAGGAGACTGATGAATACAGTTCCTCGCCACCTTAAAACATTGCAATAAAGCAGATGGCCGCACGCTCCGGCCGCGAGCGTAACAGACGCAAAGACCAGCAATGCAAGGAGATCTCCAACAGGCTTTCGCCAAAGGTCTGACAGCAGCCACCACCAGTACACCCACGCGATTGCCAATAGAAGGATCCCGAAGCGACCGCTATGAGGTTGTGACGCAGACAGCGACACCGTGCCGTTGGCAGCCGGAGCAGAGTAAGGACTGGTGTCATTTTTCACGGGTAACTGATCCTTGCTGTGCGGGATGTCGGAGATAAAGACGGCCAGCAATTGAGTGCGGTCGACCTGCGACAGAAAATACGTTACTTTCGATTCGATTCGCTTTTGTTCGAGACCAGATTCATTCGCACTATGCATGATGTCCAGGTCAGCCGCAACTGCGTCGTCGTGTCGTAATGTTTGCGTTTATCCCGAAGGGATTCCAGCCATGAGCCCCGGGTCGCCTAGCGCACCCGGGGACACGATTAGTAGAAACCGTCGCCCCTGAAAGGGGCCCAGCTGAATGTGATGTGGTAATGAAGGCTGGAATAGGTCGACATGTTGAATCGAGTTTCGTGATGAATGGCTGCGACCCTTTCAAGGTCGATCGTAGCTGGTTCTCGGAACCGGAGGTGCGCTGCGCGACCTCCGGCTAATGGCTGAGATCCCTTCGCGATGAGGATTTCCGAATTGGATTCTGCCACCCCAAGTGTGGGCCATCCATCCTGAAAACAACAAACAGAATGTGCTGCAAGCCAGGGGCTTCTGGCGACTTACAGTAATTAGCGAAGCGTTTGTCCATAGGAAACCGTTTTGCGTGCCTGGCGCGGCTTCATGGTCCCAATCCTGCCTGTCCGCCACCTTACTTTACACAAACCTTGCACAGCGATCAATTGGCCAAGGTCGGATGGATGGACCGCAAATGTCCAGGCTGAACGAGATAGAAGTGGACGGATCGCACTTCAAGCACCGCAACCGGGTTCAGCCAGTCAGTTTGATCTTTTGTAACTGGGGCACAGTATCGTAGCCTGCCAACAACATCAAACCTCGGCATCCTTGCGTCTCCATGTTTCAACATCGCATTATCCGCAAGGGTTTTGTAAACCTGTGAATCTTTCTCAGATCTCAACATAACAGATCGAGGACCTGGAACTGCAAACGAAGCCACGACGGTTGGATTGAGCAGTTCACCGGTAATATAAATCGCTGGCGCAGCGTTCTTGATTGTGATTGTCCCGATTGTGATTGTCCCGTCATCACTCTGATGCATCGTTGCTCCCCCAGCCAGTTCCATAGGCAACTGTTTTTCAAGCCAGTTGGGCGGATATGATGACGGCACGGCAATCGTTTCTTGCGGTGGCGCGTCCTCGTCAGCCTGGGCAGTTAAACAAGCTGAAAGTGCCAGAATCGTCAGCAAGACTGTACTTGTGATTCTCATTGGTAAGTCTCTCCTGTAAGGCAGCTAATGCCTGCCATCAGTCGGTTGTGGCGGTTGATGATCCATTTGATAGCGACCCGACACAATTCGGCTAAATGATTTGGCTAGACGCCAGGTGTGATCGTCTTTGTCGCAATGAGCTGGGCGATTCGAAGTTTCTGCTTCGCTATGGATGATTGGTTTGCATAGCCACGGGAAGCCTGGTGAAGAATGGATTTCAGTTTCGATTCTTCAACTTCAATCGCTCGGCGAATCGCAAGGGCAGCGGTTGCCTGATCTCCAATGTGGCGAGCGAGGTTACACTGGGCGACCAATAGCCGAAGTTCACTTGTCGAAAGTTCTTTCGCACCCGCGTAACCACGATCTGCAAATGATTGCTGTTGCTTGAACAGAGTTGATTGACGATTAACTTCTGCCCGAAGCAGTCTTTTCACCCCAGCATCGTCGCCCTGCAGGTGGAAAAGCGTCAATTCGGCATTGTGCAGATCAGACTGCAGTTGCTGCATCTGGGATGAATAAACAGGCAATGTGCCCTTGAGTCCATCGAACTCCGCTCTCAGAGTCTTCACAGCGTCTTGCGCGTATTCGAGAGCAACGGCGTCGTCCGCGATTGCTGCACCGAAGGGTAGCGCGAGTATAATCAACAATCCAGTTGCACGAAATGGCTTCATGTACCTGCTTTCTCCTTGGCGATAACGACCAAAGCTCACGGGATGTGACGATTGGCTTTGAATTAAGAATTGCGAGTGGCACACAAATTTGCCGGGCACCTTTTTGTAACACAGCACATCAATGATGACTTAGTCAAACTGAAACGGAATACCGGGAATCGAAAAAGAGTCGTCCATGGTGGTTGTTATGTAACCGCGAATCGCGTCAGTCTCGACTATGTGCGGAACAAAATGCACAGCACCATCACAACTAACGGTCTGGAATCCATCAGGTGTAAACCCACCAAACCGCGGAACGACCGAATCAGGTGAATACGCAATATCGACCGGCTTGGTCCACGGCGCACGACTTCGGGACTCGACAACCAGCAAGGTATTGTTCAGCCACGGTTCCGAATAATCTTTGTATTGGGTCACGGCGTTGGGATCGAAGGCCGTGCCACCGCCAACGATTGCATAAAAGGCGGAATTATGTGATTCTGGATCATCGCCGGGATGCCTGTAGACGGCGGGCATGTCATTCAGTATCGCCCGGTTTGACTCAGAGTCCCATGGTTGATTTACATCATAGCCGCATGCTCGAATTGCTGCGTCGTACTTCACGCGATCGGACAAGTCTGGGCCAATGTCAACACGATCAGAAAACTGGCGAAGCATCGGTAGAAGTTCGACTCGCCAGGAGTGGGGCGTTTTGCCGTCAGGAGAATATGAAACAGCGGGTGGAAATCGCCCAAATATGTCGTGATAGGTGTGAAACGCTAATCCGATATACTGCAGGTTTCGGAATCCGGGCGCGGCTTCTGTTTGCTTAACTGCGATTTCGTATTGTGATGGCGTCACATCGTCTGCGTGCAGGATGGGCAGCGCGCTGAGTAACATCGTAAAGTAAGACAGGACCGTGAAGGTTTTTGTCATGCGTGGCTCCTACATTCTGCGCAACATTTTTCATGCGGACGTCCGGATAAGTCATTCGCCCACACAGAAGGCTTCCCGTCTGTTATTATTGAGTCAATCCCTCAGGGCAGGCGTAAACCCTCGCCATTACCTCAAACGGTTCTAACTGCCTTTCTTAGCGCCAGAGGTCGTTTTGAAACGAACGCAACGCTGGATGAATGCGAAAATCTCGAACTTCTACGGCCGTCCGTATAGGTCAACGGAAGCCGACGAATGCGGACTCACAGGGGCCCACCTGCGGAGATTGTTGGCATGCGCCGAATGGTGAGCATTCCAGTTCGCATTCGACCACCAGTTGAGCCTGCCCGCACTTGTCTTCCGGGTATCCAGGGCCCATTTCAACGGCCTCTGTAACCAGCTCGCCACCGTCAACACGACATGTAGACCAAGGTCAAAAGACGCTCAGTCTGAAGAGCTCAATCTATCTAATACTGTTTCCAGAGACCTCGAAATTTAAGACCATACATACGACGGAAGCTGGGGATTGAGTTTCGCTGGAAATGACGTACGTTCCAGCTCTGTTATAATTCGCTCACCGAAAACAACACCCGCTCAAAACGAAAAAGACAACTGAAATGACGCCCCACCGAATTTCACTTTCCATTCAGCGATGCGCGATCCTGATCGCTGCAGCTCTGCAATTCACGTTAAGCGTCAAAGGAATGGCTCAACCAACCGAGGTCAAACCGCAGTCGCTGGTGTTTCGTCGACAGGCAACTCAGCGGATGATCTTTGATCGATCGCAACAAATTCCGTTGTCATCTCTGCAGCCCAAAAATGTGTTGGGGCTCGACGTCATGCATCCAGAAGTGGGTGAACGAACAGGCGAAACCCGATGTTCAATCGAAGAAGGTAAACTGATCATTTCAACCGGCGACGGGGCTACTTCGTCACGTTGGGTTGGAGGCTTCAATCCATTCGCAACTTACGAAGTTGCCGTGAATCAATTCGAAGGAAGTGGCAGAATTGGACTAAGCTTTTGCGACCCGGATGTCAATGATCACCTCTCCGCAAGCATCGTTACAAAAAACGGCACTTACCAGAAAATCGAATGGCTGGTGGTGAAGGATGGACAGGAAGTTGACCGCCAGACATTTCCATGGCCCGAATACGTCAACACAGCCGGGCCAATACGGCTACGTGTGCAGATGTTGGCAGTGGGAGCGAACCTGTATCTTGAATCTGAGGGTCATTCGCATCTGGTCGGCTATCCCGATTTCAACGAACATCTTGAGCTGCGAAAAACGGACTTAATCGGACGCTATGAATTTCGATTGTCCAGTAAGCTGGAAGCTGCTTCGTCGGTACATATAGACGAAGTACTGGCTGCGTTAACTCCTGGCTGCGGCCAGGCCGATATCCGAGCGATTACGAACCAGGCCGGAGAGCCGTTGCTGGATCAGGGTCGCGTGTGGTTAACAATGACCGTTCGAGGACGCGCGTTGCCGCATCCCATGCAAGGCGTGTTTTCGCTGGATCCGTCTGTATTTGATGTCCGCTTCGAAGGCATCATCGTGTTTGACATGGGCGATGGACTTTGGCGCAACGAACTTGCGTCACACTTGTTCTATGACGAAACCTCAAAGCAATGGCGCGGCTGGACGACTGGCTTCAGCGCGTTGGGAACCACGTCTGCTCAAGAAGAAAAAGCGATTCTGGCGGTCTGGAGCGACCGCGATCCTCGACGTGGTTTTTCGATTATGAAAGCCAGGCCGGTGGGCCTGGTTGGCCAACACGAAGACCCGCACGGTGTTTACGATTCGGCAGCAAAAAAATGGCGACTGTTGCTATCTGAAAAGGCAGGCAAGTATCGAGCGGGAATGTGGGAATCCGACAACTGGGATCATGGATACGAAAGACTGGCTGGCCCCGTGGAAATGGACAGCACCGGCACGTTGATTCAGAAGGTTGGAAATTATCGCTACGTATTCTTTGGTAGTGCAGATCGCAAAATATATATTTGCTCCTACCCGGATCTGCAGCCGGTTGGTGAACTCAACATGCACCTGCCACCGTGGAATGAAAAAACGGGAACTCGCATCTGGCCAAACATCATCCCACTTCCCGACGGCTATCCTGCACCATACATCGCTTTAATGATGGATCGCCAAAACTATCCAAACATGCCTAAAAGCAACTGGACATACGGTGCCATGTATCTCTTCCATGCACAACAAGGGCTTCGCCCCTGACCCGGTGGCGTGGGTGCCGGTAAGACGTGGGGCGTCCGAACCGCCCAGCCGCTCCGTTGTCGCTACGAGGAATGGCTTCGCCCTTGCCCCGGTGGCGTGGATGGCGGAAAGACGTGGGGCGTTCGAACCGCCCAACCGCTCCGTTGTCGCTACGAG
>ERZ887849.43-NODE-43-length-116018-cov-10.439873_pt1 | contig 116018 bp, 116 predicted proteins | sample MGYA00521267_ERZ887849 | MGnify/ENA primary metagenome ERZ887849 (study PRJEB32303, sample SAMEA104408601) | aquatic metagenome | biome: Brackish water; feature: Pelagic; material: water | place: Baltic Sea | collected 2014-06-06T16:11:00 | depth 2,863 m ...
CAAGCCTGTCAAGCCTGTCAAGCCTGACAAGCTAACACCACAGGAGCTTACAATGCATACGAAAAAAATCCCTTTGATAGCGGCGGTCGCACTCGCTGTATCATCAAGCTTTGCCAGCGCTCAGGGGCAGCCCATGTCCAATCAATTCTGGTGGCCGGAGCAACTGAATCTCGCACCGCTGCGGCAGCATGCGACAGAGTCCAACCCGATGGGTGAAGCATTCAATTACGCCGAAGCATTCGAAACGCTGGACCTGGATGATGTCAAAAAGGACATCGAAGCCGTGCTCACCACATCGCAAGACTGGTGGCCCGCCGACTACGGCAATTATGGCCCGTTCTTTATCCGCATGGCGTGGCACGCTGCAGGCACCTACCGCATTTCAGATGGCCGTGGTGGCGCCGGTGGCGGCCAGCAGCGGTTTGAGCCACTCAACAGCTGGCCAGATAACGTGAACCTCGACAAGGCACGCCGTTTGCTCTGGCCAGTCAAACAAAAATACGGCCGCAGCCTTTCGTGGGCTGACCTCATGACCCTCACCGGCAATGTGGCGATGGATTCCATGGGCTTCAAAACCTTCGGTTTCGCCGGTGGCCGCGAAGATGACTGGGAACCCGACTTCGTCTACTGGGGCCCGGAGAGCGAATTCCTGGCCGACAAACGCTACAGTGGCGACCGCAAGCTGGAAAAGCCACTGGCCGCCGTGCAAATGGGCCTGATCTACGTGAACCCTGAAGGGCCAAACGGCAACCCAGACCCGCTGTTAGCCGCCAAAGACATCCGCGACACCTTCGGCCGCATGGCCATGAACGACGAGGAAACCGTCGCCCTGATAGCCGGTGGCCATACCTTTGGCAAGGCACACGGTGCACACAAACCCGATGAGTGTGTTGGCCCCGAACCCGCTGCAGCCGCCATCGAAGAACAGGGCCTGGGCTGGAAAAACTCCTGCGGCAAGGGCAATGCCGAAGATACCGTGAGCAGCGGCTTGGAAGGCGCCTGGACCGCGGCACCGACTCAGTGGAGCATGATGTACCTGAGCAACCTGTTCGCCTTCGAATGGGAACAGACGCGCAGCCCCGCCGGTGCAATTCAGTGGGTACCCAAGGATGGCCAAGCGGCTAACACCGTACCGGATGCACATATTGCCGGCAAAGCCCATCAGCCGATCATGTTCACCACCGACCTGTCGCTGAAGTTTGACCCAAGCTACCGTGAAATCTCGCAAAAATTCCTGCAAAACCCGCAGGCCTTCGAGGACGCCTTTGCCCGCGCGTGGTTCAAGCTGACCCACCGCGACATGGGGCCACGGGCACGCTACCTTGGCGATGATGTACCAGAAGAAGCCTTGATTTGGCAGGATCCCGTACCCGCCATAACCTATGAGCTGGTTGATGCCAAAGACATCCGCAAGCTGAAGGGCGGGATTCTCGATGCCGGGCTCACCGGCCCTGAACTGGTGCGTGCGGCATGGGCTTCGGCCTCTTCGTTCCGCGGCTCTGACATGCGCGGCGGTGCTAACGGCGCCCGCGTGGCCTTGGCACCGCAAAAAGACTGGCCAGTCAATAACCCGGAGGAGCTGGCCAAGGTGCTGGCAAGCCTGGAGGCTATTCAAACCGAGTTCAATCAGGCCCAACGACGTGGCAAGAAGCAAGTGTCACTGGCAGACCTCATTGTGCTGGGTGGCGCGGCGGCCATTGAGCAGGCCGCCAAGGAAGCGGGTGTGAAGGCGGACGTACCCTTTGCGCCGGGTCGTGCCGATACCACCGCGGAAATGACCGATGCGGCCTCGTTTGACGTTCTGGAGCCAAAGGCCGACGGTTTCCGTAACTTCTACAGCGAGGGCATGTACCAATCACCCGCCGAACAGCTGGTCGATCGGGCAAATCTGCTCACCCTGTCAGTGCCGGAGATGGCGGTATTGATAGGTGGCATGCGGGCGCTGGATGCGAATACCGGCGGTGCACAGCACGGTGTGTTCACGGACAAGCCCGGCACGCTGAGCAACGACTTCTTCGTTAACCTGCTGGATATGGCGACCGTGTGGTCAAAGTCGGAAAGGACAGCGGGCATCTACGAAGGGCGTGACCGCAGCAGCGGAGAACTGAAGTGGACGGCAACACCCGTTGACCTGATATTCGGTTCCAACTCCGAATTGCGCGCGATCGCTGAAGTCTATGCGTCGAGTGATGCCAAGGAGAAGTTCGTCAGTGACTTTATCTCTGCCTGGAGCAAAGTGATGAAGCTGGACCGCTTCGACCTGCGCTAGGGGCATGCCAGGCCGGTGCTAAAGACACCGGCCCCGCACCCAAAAAAAAACGGCCGACTCCTCGCGGGGTCGGCCGTTTTTTTTGCAGCGACGCGCCTGACAATAATCAGGCAACATAGCTTTATCCGCGCAGCGGGCCGCCCTGGCTACCCTTCCAGCGCGAGCCGGAAATAGTATCGGTGAATGGCTTGAACGCCTCCGGGTCGAGCTTGCCGGCCAACTTGATATCCCGGCCCAAAAACGTCGGCCACCAAATGTGAGCGGAGACCTGTTCGCGCAATGGCAGGCGGCTCGCCAGCGGGTCCCACGGACTGTCATGCAGCACCAACTCACCGTCAACACGCTCTTTCCAGGCACAACCATAACGGCTGAGCACATGCACCACATGGGGTGGGAAGTCATAGCCGTCAGCCGCATTGGGCATGGCACCCACGGCCAGAGAAAACTTCACCCACCACTCGTGCATATCAAAATCCGCCTGCGGCTCGTTCTCACCGCTGGACGTGCCGCGAAACTCCACAAAGGTGTAACCCTGGTGGGTGCAGCGTGCCCGCACGGCAGAACCCATGCGGTAGTAGTCAGTCTGACACGGGTACTTGGGCTGGCCATTGTGGTCGCGGCTAATAAAGATCGCCGATTCCTGGTCGATGCCGTAGCCCAGCGCGTACTCACCGGCAATACCGTTATAGTCGGCATTGACCGTTTGCAAAATGCCGTACTCGGGCTCGTCAGGCACCGGCACATTGTAAATGGTCAGGTTCACATGAGGGTTCGCACCCGGGGTGATACCCGGCGGTAGTACCGCAGCGATCGCTTCTGGATCGGTGCGATACACAATCTTCAGCATTGGCCAATTGGCAATATCACCCGTGCTGCCCTGAGGGGCGCCATTTGCAGTGGACATAAGTCGATTTCCTTATTGTTATGGCGAGAAGTAGCAGATGGCCTTTAGCCACCCACCATGTTCGGTGCGGGCGTTTCCCGGTTGAGTATCATGTCAGCGCGGGCGCGGATTTTCTGATCTGTTTCCGGCGTTGTGGCCAGCAACCAGAACGCGTCTTGCTCCAGACCAGCCACCGCCATCGCGGCCACCTCATCCGGATGTGTAGTCTGCAGTTCGATACCGTACTCTGCCGCCATGCGCTTCATATCATCCACCGAGCTGATGCCTGAAGCATTACCCTCAACCTCTTTCTTCAGTGCTTCAGGGCGCACTCGGCCGGAATTGAACAGGCCGGTTTCAACCACGTGCGGCCCAGGGAACAATGCACTCACTTTCACCGGGCTCTGTGCTGCCTGCACCTGGTAGTGCAGATTCTCGGTAATGGCGTGCACGGCCGCCTTGCTCGCGGTATAAATGGGGGCGTCCGGAAAAATGAGCAGCGCGCCATTGCCAGAACCGGTCACCACAAAATGCGCCGGCTCATTGGCGGCCAATAAACGCGGCATAAACACCCGAATAGAGTTGATTACCCCCCAGATATTGACGTTAAAGCACCATTGCCAATCTTTTTCTGAATAATCCCACATGGCTCCGGATTCACCCGCGCCAATGCCCGCATTGGCAAACACCAACTGCACGCCGCCGAAGTGCTCGGTAGCCACGTCGGCCAGGTTCTCCAGGCTGGCCACATTGGTGACATCGCAGTGCGCAACACGGGCCTCTATGCCTTCTGCCGCCAAGGCTTTATCGATATCGGCCATAGCCGTTTCATCCACATCACCGACAACAATGCGCGCGCCACGGCGGCCCAGCGCGAATGCCAAAGAGCGGCCGACACCGCTGGCGCCACCCGTAATAACGGCTACCTTTCCTGTAAAATCGCGCATCTCAACTTATATCCTCTGCATTGATATAGAACTGGCGTACCCACTTGCGATATAGCACCAGCGTTTTGTCTTCCCGGCAGAACACCGGCTTGTGTTTATGCACTTTATTGGCCCAGATCGGGTAGTCGTCCGAGATCCCTGCGATGATACCTTTCATCACCTCATCACCTGCCAAGTCCTCAATTTCACGACGCACTGTCAGCGTCCACCTTAACAAGGTGGTGTGAGCGTCGATAGGCTGAGCGCTGTTATAGACCACCATTTCGGCATCCGGGCCATAGCTGGTGCGCACCACCGCCAAACCCGGGTTCAAAACCATCGCGTGCAACTGGCTGGGAAACTGGGACTGGCTGGAATCTGAACGCAGGTGCAGGGTACGGCCGTCATCGTCAATCGTCACTTCCGAAGGCGGCACGTCGGGCTGCTTGTGTACATAACGGAAATGCACCGGGTCACAGGAATTCTCGGCAATATCCTGGATATGTGCCGGCACCTCGAACTCCGCGTAACGGGGAGCGGTCCAGCCCTCATCGTGAAGTTCTGACAGCTGCGGCAACTCCCACTTCGGCGACAAATTCTGTGGATGGAACCAGATGTACACCTCGCCATTTTGTTCACTGGTATGCCAGGTGCGCACCCGTGCGCGCTCAGGGATTTCATCGCAATAAGGGATTTCTACGCACTGGCCCTGGGTGTCAAACCGCCAACCGTGAAATGGGCAACGCAGGGATTCACCCACCACGCGGCCCTCTACACCCAGGTGAGCACCGAGGTGCGGGCAAAACGCATCCTGTAATACAGCCTGGCCAGAGCGGGTGCGGTACAAGGCAAATTCGCGGTCGAAGGCGTGCACGCGCTTCACCTCACCCACTTGCAGTTCGAAGCTGCGAGCGACCGAATACCACCCCATGGGAAAATCAGGCGTGGTATTGGTCTTTGACTCGCAGGCCTCAACTATCGCCGTCACGCGGCTTTACCCGTGGCGTTGAAAATGGACGAGCTGGGGCCGATTTTGTCCGCCACCGACTGCAGGTAGGTTTGATCGAGCCCGTACCAGGCAATGGCGTTCTCACCCAGAATTTTGCGCCCGTCGGCCTCAGGAACACCGGCAAAGGTCTCGAGATAATAATGCTGCGTATTGGGCCAGGTGCCTTCAGGGTGCGGATAGTCGCTACCCCACATCAGCTTGTCCACGCCTAAAACGCTGCGCAAGTCGATATCGGCACGCGGCACACATGAGGCACCGACCGCAATGTTACGCTTGAAATACTCGCCGGGTGACATAGACAGGTGGCTGCGGAAATCACCAAGCTTGGCGGAGAACTGCACGTCAAAGTAGTTGTGATCCATCAGGCGCAGCCATGGGGGCAGCATGAACACAGTACCGCCCTCGGTCAGCACAACTTTCAAGCGCGGGAAGCGCTCGAATACGCCGCCCCAAATCATGAAGGTGAGCGGCCGAACCAGCCACCACATGACCTCAGACACATACACGCCCATGGCGCCGGGGAACTGATCGCTGCGATCTTCATTGGGCCATTCCTTGCCGAAGTATTCGGGCTGGGGCGCGGGGCCTGAATGGAAATGAATAATCACGCCAAGATCCTGACAGACCTCCCAGAACGGGTCGTACTTGACGTGGTGGTAGGGATCATTATCACCCCACAGCGTGGGAATCATCACCGCCTTTAAGCCGTTATCTACACACCAACGCACCGCCTCTACTGCCTGCTGCACATCCCACAACAGGGGGATAGACGCGACCCCAATATGCCGCGCCGGGTCATTGGCACAGAACTCAGCCAGCCAGCGGTTGTGCGCCATGGCACCGGCCCATTGCAATTCAGGCACGGCATCGCGCGGCGACAGACCGAGCCCGGCGCCAAACGGCGGTGTGTTCATCTCAGTGATGCCGTCGGGGAAAATCACCTCGGCAGCAATGCCGTCGTGGGCGAGCATGGCAACGCGCTCTTTGTAATTCCACGCCCCGGTTAGCTGCTGCTTAATGGGCGCGCGCCAGGCATCGTTGATTTCCTTGATCAGGAAACTCTGCTCCGCCTTGTCCGTCATTTTAATTTGAACCGGCACCGCAACATCCATGATGTCGTGGTATTTCGATTCGACGTAAGGTTTGTAATCGGCGATGTGGAGGCCGGCGTGGCAGTCAGAAGACACTACAATCAAACGATCGGACATGACCTTAATCTCTCTGCTAATAATAATGGCATTATTGTTACTGCTTCAGTGCTACGCAAAAATTGCACACGCGTGTACAAATTAGAGTAATGTTTTTGCAAAAGCAACAAATCTGCGGTTTTTCATGGGCAGCTTCGGGACAGCGATAGAGCCCGTAAACCCACGACACAACTGACCTCACTGGCAGGGAGCTGTTTGTCGCTATACTACTCGCGATACTGACTTGGAGCTGCTCGCATGGCGCAAGAACTTTACATGGCAACGCGGCTGGGTAGCAAACTGCTCCCCAGCCTCGGTTTCGCGTTTTTGCTGACGGCCTGCGGTGGAGGCGGTGGAGGCGGTGGAGGCACAACGGCAACACCTGTACAGCCCGCAAATCAACCCCCGAGCGCACTCATCAGCGCACCCGGCACCGCGCAAGCAGGCGTTCAGGTGACACTGGATGGCAGCGGATCGAGCGACGGCGACGGCAGCATAACGGCCTACCAGTGGCGCCAGACCGAAGGGCCAACGGTAACACTCGACGGTGCCAGCACTGCCACCGCGCGCTTTACCGCACCGCCGGTCAGCGGTGATACCGCGTTGGCATTCTCACTCACCGTAACCGACAACGATGGCGCCAACGGCAGTGCCACAGTAACCCTGACCATCGCCGGCACTGCCAACGGCGTCAGCTGGACGCTCAGCGGCAGCGTGCTCGCCTCAAGCAGTCAGGCGGTTGATGGCGACACTAATGACACTGCCAGCCTCTACACGCCCAACGACACGCTGAGCAGCGCACAGGAGCTGGCGAACCCCGTCACACTAGGCGGCTACGTGAATCAGCCGGGAGCTGGCGCCGAGGGGCGTTCGCAAATTAGCGGCGATGTTGACGACTACTTCCGGCTAACGCTATTGGAGGGGCAGTCGGTCACGTTACTGGTTGCCGACTTCGAGGATGCCGACGCCGACTTGTATCTCTACAACGAAAGCGGCGATGTGATCGACTTCTCCGTAGAGACCGGTGAAATCGAAGCGGTCACGGCTCCCGAAAACGGCACCTATCTGGCCAACGTGACCGCCTTTGTGGGCGGCACCAATTACATTCTGGCGGTGGGCAGCCAGGCGCTGCCTACGGCACGCGCCGATGCAGAAGTCGTGCCCGGTGAAATCGTCATGGAATTCGCCGACAGTGCCGTGCTCGCACCCGGCTTTTTCGACGCGGATCTCGCCTACCAAATGGGCATGCGGGAGCGCGCAGGGGGGCCGGGCAGGGCGCGTTTGCTGGAGATTATTGCCAACCAGGCCGAACGGCAAAGGCTGGGCAGCGCCGCACACCGCCGGGATCACTTCCGCACAGCGCAAGCCAAGGCGCGCTGGGAAACACTGGTCAGCGTGAAAAACCTGCGCCAGCGCCCCGGCGTGCACTACGCCGAACCCAACTATCGTGTGCGTCCTGCGCTGGAGCCCAACGACAGCGCTTACCCGCTGCAGTGGCATTATCCGCTGATTGGCCTTCCGGCGGCGTGGGACGTCACTGTCGGTGACCCCGGCGTGATCGTCGCAGTCATAGACACCGGCATTTTCTCTGGCCATCCAGACCTGGCCGGCCAGCTGGTGCCCGGCTATGACTTTGTGCGCGACCCTACAGCCGATGGCAATGGCATCGACCCCAACCCCGAGGACCCGGGCGACCAAGCAAACCCTGGCAATAGTCGCTTCCACGGCACACACGTCGCGGGCACAGTTGCCGCACGTGGCAACAATCGCATCGGTGTAGCAGGCGTGGCCTGGGGCGCGCGTATCATGCCTTTGCGGGCGCTCGATGATGGTGGTGGCACCTCCTATGACGTTGCGCAAGCGGTGCGCTTTGCCGCGGGCCTGGCGAATGATTCGGGCACACTCCCCGCTTCGCCCGCGGCCATCATCAACTTGAGCCTCAGTGGCGAGGGCTTTAGCCAAGTGAATCAGGCACTGTATCGAGAGGTGCGCGACCTCGGCATTATCGTGGTGGCATCGGCCGGCAATGAAGCCACCGATGCCCCGGCCTATCCCGCCGCCTACGATGCCGTGATCGGCGTATCGGCAGTGGACGCCCAGCGGGAACTCGCCAGCTACAGCAATCGCGGTATCGCGGTCGACATCGCTGCACCCGGTGGCGATGGCAGTACCGACTTCAACGGTGATGGCTATCCAGATGGAGTTCTCAGCACCAGCGGCTCTATCGATGCGGGCAGCGTAGAATTTGCCTACACCTTCCTCAACGGCACCTCCATGGCGGCACCCCATGTCGCGGGTGTCATGGCGCTGATGAAAAGCATTAATCCGGACCTGACCGGCCGCCAGGTGGAATCTCTACTACAAAGCGGCAGCCTCACCGACGACCTGGGCAGCCCGGGACGCGACGATAACTACGGCCACGGATTGATCAACGCGCGCAAAGCGGTGGAAGCCGCACTGGCGAGCATCGGGCAAGTGTTTACCCCGCCCGCCGCACTGCGCGCATCCAGCCAGTCGCTGAATTTTGGCAGCACACGCGAGCAGTTAGAGATTACCTTCAGTAACGGTGGCAGCGGTAATTTGCGCGTTCTGGGTGTCAGCAGCGATGCCAGCTGGCTGTCCATTGCCCCTCTCGACATCGACAACAGCGGCCTGGGGCGTTACCGCTTGCAGGTTGAGCGCAGGGGGCTGGCAGACGGGCTCTATGCAGCAACGGTGACCGCTCGATCCAGTGCCAACGGCTTGCAGGTCCGCGCGCTGCTCTCTGTAGGTGATGCGGCGGTTGCTGATGTGGGCATACTCTACATCATCGTCTACGACCCGGCAGTCGATGCACCGGTGGCGCAGCGCATCGCGCGGGTAGAAGCGGGCCGCTATGCCTATCGCTTCCCGGATCTTGCCGCAGGCCGCTACCAGCTCTTCGCGGGCACCGACGCCGATAACGACCTGTTTATTTGCGATGCAGGTGAGGCCTGTGGCGCCTGGCTCAATACCGACGAACCAGGGCTGATTACTCTGGACCAGGATCGCAACAACATCGACTTCCCAATAGAACACTTTATTCGTCTGCCTGGCGCAGCCGATGTTGACGGCGACAGCAATGGCGATGGTGGCACAGCGAAAACGCGAGTGGGAGTACCTCGCCTGAACTGAAACGAAACGAGCTGAGCTGAGCTGAGCTGAGCTGAGCTGAAATAGTCTGGGCTGGCTGGCTGGCTGGCTGGCTGGCCCAGGATGACCTCATGCGCAAAGCCGTTATCCATGAGCTCATTTGCAACTTTGATCTGGACTACAAGGTAACTGAGACACAGTTCGGCATTCACTTTAGCGATGACTTTGCAGCAGAAATCACCCGGCTGCCGCCCTTGGCCGACGACGGCTTGATTGCGATGAGCACCAGCGGCATTCGGGTATTGCCAGCCGCGCGCCTGCTGGTGCGTCGACTGTGCATCGAGTTCGAGCCTACATCAATCCCGCCGAACTGTCCGGCAGCCGCTTCTCACGTCTCATCTGATCATCAAACAGTAGCGACGAGCCGATTTTTGCTGATAACGCCAAACACCCAACCACCCATGGCGCCGGCCAAGCCCTGTAGCAACAGTCCTGGCCATTCACGAGCCGCCGCAATCACCCAGATCCCCAACACCTGATTCATGATCAGGTGAAGAGCAATCACGCCAGCGAACCCGGCCAATGTGAACCAGAACAGCCGCGGCCCTGGCACTCGATGCGCGCGCACCAGCCAGGCCGCAACGGGCAACGCCAACACAAACGCGACCAGTATAAGCAGCAAATAGGCTGTCATACCGATAACATCATGCAAGCTGGCTTGCAGACGCACCGTCATCGGCACGGCAACACCCAAAGCGGCCAGTTTGGCCAGCACAGTTTGCGTGGCCAACACACTGCCCAGAATATAGGCGAGTAAAACAGCAGGAAAGAAAGCTTTTAAAACGCGAATCATGTGCGACTACCGGTAGCGCTACGAGTGTTTATAATGAACCGGCGCACTGCAAAGGAAAACCCCATGTCCATTTTATCTGTCGCTTCGCGACTGTTCATTATTGTTAGCCTGTGGCTAAGCCTGCCGGCCACTGCGGCAGACTATCGCCTTGAAACCCTCGCGGAGGGCCTGCACCATCCCTGGTCTGTCGCGCAGCTGCCAGACGGCAGCTTCCTGGTCACTGAGCGTCGCGGTAGCTTGCTGCACCTGAGTGCCGACGGAACCCAACGCACCACAATCGCCGGCGTGCCAAGCACATTTGTCGCCGGCCAAGGCGGCTTTTTCGATATTCTCCTGCACCCGGAATTTGCTGCCAACGGACTCGTCTACCTGAGTTACGCCCGCGGCGACGCCGCCGCCAATGGCACCGCCATCCGCCGCGCCCGGCTAGCGGACAATGCTCTGCTCGATGGCGAGGATATCCTGTGGGTGGCGAACAAAAAAAACACCGCACAGCACTACGGTGGGCGCATGTTGTTTCTGCCCGACAACAGCCTGCTGCTCGTAACAGGAGATGGCTTTGATTTCAGGGAAAAAGCCCAGGACAGCAGCAACGAGCTGGGCAAGGTACTGAGGGTTCGCGATGACGGCAGCGTTCCTGACGATAACCCTTTTCACACAGCAGGCAGCGAGCGCATATGGACAATGGGCCATCGCAATCCGCAGGGCCTGGCACTGGACCGCACAGCAGGCACGGTATATCTGCATGAACACGGCCCCAAGGGCGGAGATGAAGTCAACATTGTGCTACCTGGCGGTAACTATGGCTGGCCCGCCGCAACCTATGGCGTGGACTACAGTGGCGCCTTTGTTTCGCCGTTTAGCGAATTGCCGGGCATGGCGCCCCCCTTGCACCATTGGACACCAAGCATCGCTCCCTCCGGCCTTGCCTGGTACGGCGGAAAGCGTTTCCCTGCATGGCAGGGCAAGCTGTTCGTGGGTGCACTGGTGGATAAGGAAGTGCGTCTGCTGACGCTGGAAAACGCTGCCGTGGTAGAAGAGACATCACTATTTTCCGAGCTGGACGCGCGCATCAGGGACGTGCGTGAAGGATCTGACGGGCTGCTGTATCTGTTAACCGATGCAGAGAACGGCGCATTAGTGCGTGTAACTCCAACCCGCGACTAACGCGGCCAGCTTCCCACGATGGGGAAACTGGCCGCGATGTTTGGCGCGAGGCTCAGCTGCAAACAGGGCTCAGCTAGAGGCGACGCTCGCCTTCTTTGGGCCGCGCTTGGCTGCCGCTTTTTTAGGTGCAGCTTTTTTCACAGCTGATTTTTTAGCTGCCGCCTTCTTGGCCGGGGCCTTTTTTGCAGCAGCCTTTTTAACTGGCGCTTTTTTCACGCCAGCTTTGTTGACGGTCGCTTTTTTCACCGTCGCTTTCTTGGCAGTTGTCTTGCGCTTGGCGGGTGCCTTTCCCGCGGCTTTAGCCGCTTTCTCTACCATTGATGCCGCTTTGTCGGCAGCTTGCGCGCGACGAGACTCCAAAGCGAGATCCGCTTGAATAGGCACCAGCTTTTCGAAAGACGCGTAAGCCGCTTTGGCCATCTTGGCCACAGACTCAGCCAGCTCTTGCACTTGCTTCACCAGCCCTTCCACACGCTTCTGGCTTGCCGTGCCGGCCTTACCACGCAAGGCACTGCGTGCCTTCTTCAACCGGGTATTCGCTGTCGTGTGTTTTTTGCGCGCAGCCGTTAAGTCAGACTTCACCTTGGCATGCGCTTTCTCCGTTTCAGAAAGCAGTTTTTTTTGCAGCTGCTCGACCTTTTTATTTGCCTGCTCTGCCATTTTCACGGCCTTAGCCATTTCTTTTTCCAGCATGGGTATTCCACTCTAGTCAATAAAAGGGTACCGCCGTTTCAGTGTAGGCAAAATCGCCCCGTAAGCAATGAAAATTTATTGATCTGGCTCAGGCACAAACAAGGCACTTGCCGCTGCCCCAGTTTGCTAGCGCAACAATCGACCGCCCAGCTATTCAACTTGATTCCGAATATAGGCGATAACATCCAGGATGGATTGCTCGTCGCTTAGCATGGCGGCCATGTTACGCATCTGACGTCCGCTTCGATCTTCCCGATGCTGCCCGCGCTGGCCCTCGCGGAAGGCGTGTAGTTGCGCGCGCAAATACCAGTCATCCGCACCCGCCAGCCTTGGCGCATTGAGCGCCACATTACCTGCTGCAGTCATGCCATGGCATGCACCACACAGCTGCATGAATGTTTTACCTCCGGCAGCAGCATTGCCGGCTTCCAAAGTCGCTAACGATGGGCCGCTTTTCAACTCAGTGATGTAAAAAGCCAGGTCGGGCAAGTGGTCCGCAGATGGCAACAAACCGCTGGACACCGCCATTTGCTGCGCAGCAACGCTGGCACCTTCCCCGCCGCGTATGCCACGGTGGAACTTGTCGAGTTGAGTGAGGATATACACCGGGCGCAGGTGATTCAGGCGCGGCGCCTGCAGGGCAACGTTGCCCTCCGCTGCCGCGCCGTGGCACGCGGCACAAGGCGCATAGAGCGCGGCTGCGTCAGGCCCTTCGGCGAAGGCGCCCTGCGTAACACCAGCCAACACTATCGCAATGAGGGTCAGAATCGAAAACGGCATGAGATATTCCTGCGTCACGTTACCAGCGGGAGGAATTTACCAGCTTTTAGGTCTGACGAGTATCGGGCGCGGGAGACTTCGTCCATGACAAAAAGCGGACTACCGGGAAAGACGACAAACAGCAAACGCTGCGCTAGACTCGTTGCCATTATCCTATCGCTGCCGCCTACAGCGGCTAAGTTACTCCGCATCGAACAGGTATCGCTATGCAGTACAACCCGGACGAGCACAGCCTGAAATGCCCCAAGTGTGGGCATGGCATGTCAGAAGTGAGCTATGGTGACATCACCGTTGACCGCTGCAGCCAATGTATGGGCCTCTGGTTCGATACCGGCGAAGCCGACCAATTGAAGGCCCGCTGGATGGGCGACGCTCTGGACGCCGGGCTTTCCGCTGAAGGCAAAAAATGGGATTCCGTAGAAGACATCGCCTGCCCACGCTGCCACAAGGATATGAAAAAAACCTTCGACCCCAACCAGCAGCACATCTGGTATGAAACCTGCAGCGAACACGGCATGTTTATGGATGCTGGGGAATTTACTGACTATAAGCACGAGACGCTGGTGGATCGCTTTCGCGGCCTGATTAAAGGCGCAAGGTAATACAGGGCAAACAGCAGATCAGTCAACGTCGATGATCCCTCTCAGCACGCGCTTATTCTACGGTATTGGAGGGGCGGTAGGCGCGATCAAAGAAGCAGCCTATACCGTCTTCATTCTACTGTTCTATACCCAGGTGTTGGGCCTGAGCGGCACGGTGACAGGCACTATTATCGCGGTAAGCCTGGTGTGGGATGGAATCTCTGACCCCCTTGTGGGGTCACTCTCCGATCGGCTGCGCAGCCGCTATGGGCGCCGCCATCCCTTTATGGCACTGAGCATATTGCCTCTGGGGCTAGGCTTTATTGGGCTGTTCAGCCCGCCACAGACGGTTATTGAAAATTCAACGTGGCTTGCGGGCTGGCTATTGTTCTGGTCATTGTGGGTGCGGACATTCGCCACCACCTTTGTCATTCCCCATCTCGCACTGTCAGCAGAAATCACTAGCGACTACCACGGGCGCACGCAGATCCTCGGCGCGCGCATGGGCTTCATGTTTCTGTGCGCGGTTTTGCTGCCAGCGCTGGCGCTCACACTGATTTTCCCTGAACAGGATGGTGTCGATGGGCGCTTCGACCCGTCGCGCTACCCGCTCTACGGGCTGCTCTCCTGTGCGGTGGTGTGGGTTTTAGCCACCTTGAGCACGCTGGGCACACGGCGCCATATCCGCGCCGAAGTTGAACACCCCGGTGGCAGTGACACTAGCCGCACAACACCGTTTGCACTCTTTGCGGACCTGCGCCTCACCTTGAGCAATCGCAACTTTCGCCTGTTGATCGGCTACGACATTGCGGCCACAACGGCTTACGGTGTGATCAGCACGCTGAACATTCTGGTGTGGACATTTTTCTGGAGCTTCTCCAGCACCGAAATTTCTATCATTATGGCGGCCCCGACACTGCTGGGTGTAGGCCTCGCCATATCCACTCTGGGCCCACTCGGGCGGCGCTTCTCGAAACAACGGCTAGTACAGCTGTCCCTGGCCGGCCTCATCCTCAATTGCCTTTGGCTCTATCCCTTGCAGCTTTTTGGCTGGTTACCCGCCAATAGCGACACGCTTGTCCTGGCGCTCAACTTCATTTTTATGCTGATATTTATGTATTTTTTCATGGTGCGAGTGGTGAGTAGCACCTCCATAGTGGCAGACCTGACGGATGAGCATGAGCTAGACCACGGCCTGCGGCAGGAAGCAGGATTTTTCTCCGTCATCAACTTTGTCAGCAAACTGGCAACCATTGCCGGGCCACTCTACGGCGGGCTGGCACTGGATATTATTGGCCTGGAAACCGGTATGCGGCCCGGCGATGTGCCAGTCGAAACACTGCACGGCCTGGTCTACGCGCTGGGCCTGGGCGTTGTACCCCCACTGCTGGTCGCCCTGTGGATTATTTCCCGGGTCGCCACCAGCCAAGCCCATGTTGAAGCCGTGCAAGCAAAAATCGCGGCGCGGCACCAGCGGCGACAATCCAATATTTAAAACACAGGCGGCGGTGCGCCGCAGCTAGCAAGGCTGGTTTACCAGCTGTAACCCACGCGAAAGCGGTAAGCCTGGTCTAGCTTTTCCAACTCGGGCGGGAGGCCGGAATCATACTCAAGCAGAATTTCCGCGGCGCCATCAATGTTGAACATCAGCGGAAATGACAGGCCCATGGTCAGGTTGAGAATTACATCCTCAGCCTGGTCCAGGTTCCAGATACCGGTGTGCTTCAGATACAGCTGTGATTCGTCGCTGATATAATTGCTGCTGGCATCAACCGACCAATTCATACCCAGGTAGTCTTGATCTTCCGCAGCAATAAAATCTTCATTAACGTAAACACCACCCACTTCAGCGGAGAGCGTCAGCAAGGGGCGTTCAGAAAACTGACGACCAATATAAGGACCCACATAGTACCGCAGGTCGAGGTCGGAAAACTTGTCGTACTCCGCTGATGCGTTCACACCCCAGTAGAGCGGCCCTTCGAGGAAGCGGTCATACTTGCCCAGCGCCGTCCAGTTCTCGGCATTTTTCACCTGGTTAGTTTCATCGTTCTCACCATCCACACGCAGCGTAAAGCGGTCTTCCAGGCTACGCCAAAGGTTTTCCAGCACGTAGTCGAGTTCGTCGGTGTCGGTGTTACCACGCTGCATCTCTATTGCGAGGCTAGCGTGGCCCTTCCAGCGATAGCCTTGCCCCAACTCCCAAGGCTGCGGATTGCTCACCGCAAGTTCGGTCAACGGATAGGTTGTGGCGGGCGCTGAGCCAGAAGTCAACAACAGGCTCTGCCCCTCTACTCGCAGGGCGGGCTCCTCGACTACGGTGCCGTCGGCCAGCTTGAGTACAATCGGCGCACTGCTGTTGAGGCTTTCAACCTGGTTCTGCTGCACCGCCAAGGTACCCGCAAACTCGGTCTCCACCGTGACAACACCGTCGCGCACGCCGGTTATCGTTCCCAGTATTCGAGAGCCGTTTTTCAGCACTATTTCATCCGCCGCCAGGGCTGTGGGCACACACACGCAAAACGCCAGAACTACAGCCACGGGCACTGCTCGCAAAGGGTGAATAAGTCTGTTCATCGTACCGAGTTCCTTAGATTCATAGAGGCGGCGTTATAATACAGGATCTGCTTTATTTTATACGCCTGCCTTGAGGCTGTTAGACTGGCGGTAACCCCTTAGGAGATTCCTGTGAGCGACAAAGACTACGACCTTTTTGTTATCGGCGCCGGTTCCGGCGGAGTACGCGCCGCACGCATGGCAGCAAGCTTCGGCGCGCGCGTGGCAATCGCCGAGGACCGCTATATGGGCGGCACCTGCGTCAACGTCGGTTGTGTGCCGAAGAAGCTCTATGTCTATGCCTCCGAGTTCGGCAAGGCGTTTGAAGACGCGCAAGGATTCGGCTGGGACAGCAGCAAGCCCGCCTTCAACTGGGCTACGCTGCGAGACAACAAGAAGACAGAAATTTCCCGGCTAAACGCAATTTATCGCAAGATGCTCAAGGGTGCACAAGCCGATGTCATCGATGGCCGGGCACGTATCGTCAACGCCAACACAGTTGCCGTTGGCGAGCGCGAGTACAGCACTGGCAAGATACTCATCGCCACCGGCGGCTGGCCACACATTCCGGAGTTCCCGGGCAGCAAGTTGGCCATAACCTCCAACGAAATATTCGATCTGGAGCAGTTTCCAAAGCGTCTGGTCATTGTTGGCGGCGGTTATATTGCCGTGGAGTTCGCGGGCATCTTCAATGGTCTCGGTTCCCGGGTTACGCAGTTGTATCGCGGCCCGCTATTTCTGCGCGGCTTTGATGCCGATATTCGTGCTCACGCCGCCCGGGAAATCGCCAAAACCGGCGTCGACCTGCGCTTTGAAGTGAACGTGGAGTCTATCACCCGCGGCGATGATGGCCTGGAATTGGAGCTGACCGACGGCACCCGGCTCATGGCGGATGCGGTGCTTTATGCCACCGGGCGCAAGGCGCATCTCGAAGGCCTGGGGCTGGAAACCATTGGCGTCAACCTCACCGAGTTCGGCACAATCGTGGTCGACGACCATTTTGAAACCGATGAGCCTGGGGTTTTTGCGCTGGGTGACGTTACGGGCGGCATGGAGCTCACGCCCGTGGCGCTGGCAGAGGGCATGTCGTTCGCGCGGCGTCAGTTCGGCAAAGCCAGCCAGCAGGTTGACTACGATTTCATCCCCACCGCGGTATTCTGCCAACCCAATATCGGCACCGTTGGGTTCAGCGAAGAGCAGGCAAGAGCCAAATTTGGCCACATCCGGCTGTTTAAAGCCAACTTCCGCCCCATGAAACACACCATCAGCGGGCGCGACGAACAAACTTTTATGAAACTGATTGTCGATAAAGCCAGCGACCGTGTTGTGGGGGTGCACATGATGGGCCCGGACGCCGGAGAAATTATTCAAGGCATCGCCATCGCTCTGCGAGCAGGGGCCACCAAGGCTATATTTGATACCACGATTGGCATCCACCCCACGGCCGCAGAGGAGTTTGTTACCATGCGCGAGCCCTGGCATGAAGACTAAGTGAAGCAACGGCGCTCGATATGATCGAAGTCGAATCCTTGTCCCGCTATTACGGCAGCGCCGCTGCCGTAGACAATGTTTCCTTTCAGATCGGCGCCAACGAAGTGGTCGGCCTGCTGGGCCACAACGGTGCTGGCAAAACCACCATCATGCGTATGCTCAGTGGTTATCTTGAACCCTCTGCTGGCAGCGTCACTATCGATGGCGCCAACATGGCAGAGCATGCCGCAAAGGTGCAAGCCACACTGGGCTACCTCCCCGAACACCTGCCCATCTACCCAGAAATGCTGGTCGCAGACTACCTGGAGTACGTGGCGACAATGAAGCGCATTCCTCGCAAAGAAAGGCCGCTGGCGCTGCAAGAGGCGATTGCGGCCACAGCACTCGAGGAGCGTGCGCTGGACCCCATCCAGCAGCTCTCGCGGGGGCTGCGCCAGCGAGTTGGCGTGGCACAGGCAATACTGGGGCAGCCACAGCTGCTGATACTGGATGAGCCAACCAATGGCCTGGATCCGGCGCAGACGGCGCAAATGCGTGACTTGCTGCGGCGCCTGGCACGGCGCGCCACGGTGATTCTGTCCACGCATATCATGCAAGAGGTCGAGGCCGTCTGCGATCGCGTGCTGGTGATGGCGGCGGGGCGACTAGTGCTGGACGCGCCACTCGCCACCCTGCGCGAAAGCCGCACACTGGTGCTACGTGCAGGCACAGAGCAACCCGAACTTGAGCGTTGGCTGCGACGCCTGCCACAAATTGCCAGTATTCGGCCACACGCAGACACGGCAGAGGGCGAGAGCTGGTTGTTAACGCTGCGCGAGCGTGCCGATATCGACACGGCGGCTAACAATATTGCCCAGTGTGTAGTGCGTGCAGGTGCCAGCCTGTTCCAGCTACAGCCGCTGCTACGCGACCTCGACAGCATCTTCAGGGATGCGACATCCGGGAAGCCCCCCGCGTGAACACCAACAGCGTTGTGCGCCGCGTGGCGCAAAAAGAAATGCGCCTGTTCTTCGGCTCACCGGTCGCCTGGCTGTTTTTGGCGGGTTTTGCCGCGGCCACCCTGTTCATCTTTTTTTGGGTGGAATCCTGGTTCGCCCGCAATATCGCCGATGTGCGGCCGCTGTTTGAATGGATGCCACTGCTGCTGATACCGCTCAGTGCCGCACTCACCATGCGCATGTGGAGCGAAGAACGCCGCACCGGCACGCTGGAGCACGTGCTGGTGCAACCTGTTGGCATCTGGCGTTTTGTGCTCGGCAAATTTTTTGCCTGTATCAGCCTATTACTGCTGGCGCTGCTAGCAACGCTGCCATTACCGATCAGCGCAGGGTTAATGGCGGACCTCGACTGGGGCCCCGTCGCCGGAGGATATCTGGCGGCTGTACTGCTGGGCGCGGTGTATATCAGTATCGGCTTGTTTGTCTCGGCACGCACCGACAACCCGATTGTCAGCCTGATCGGCAGCAGCTTTCTCTGCACGATACTGTACGTGCTGGGCAGCGCTACCCTGACGGGGTTCTTTAATGACGATAGCGCGCAATGGCTGCGCTTGCTGGGGAGCGGCTCACGCTTCGATACAATCACCCGCGGCGTTCTCGACATACGCGACCTGTGGTGGTGCCTCAGCCTCATATGCGGTTTTCTGGCGCTCAACGTGTATAGCCTGGAAAGCCAGCGCTGGGCGCGCGGTGCACGCAGCCGCCGGCAAATTCGCGCACGCGCGGCGCTCGCCCTGCTAATCGCCAATCTCGTGCTAGCCAACCTGTGGTTACAGCAGCTTCCGGGGCTGCGCCTGGACGTGACCGAAGGCAAACTCTATTCCCTCTCGGCCACCACCCGCAAAATTCTCGGGCAACTCGAAGAGCCGCTGTTGATCCGTGGCTATTTCAGTGCTCGCACACATCCCCTGCTGGCACCTTTGGTGCCGCAGCTGCGCGACCTTATCGAGGAATATGCGAGTGCCAGCGGAGGTACAGTACGCGTGGAATTCGTTGACCCAGCGGAGCACCCTGAGCTGGAACGGGAGGCGAACGACCGCTACCAGATAAACGCCACGCCGTTGCAAGTCGCAGACCGCTACCAGTCAGCCCTGGTCAATGCCTGGTTTCATGTATTGGTGAGCTACGGCGACGAATTCGTCACCTTGGGCTTTAGCGACCTTATTGACGTGCGCACGGCGGGCAATACTGAAGCCGAGGTTCGCCTGCGTAACCCGGAGTTTGATTTAACCCGCGCCATTCGCGATGTTCAGCAGCAATACCAGCTGGGGGGCGAGCTGTTTCGCAACATTGACCAGCCCATTGAGCTGGTGGCCTACGTATCTCCCCATGCGCTGCTGCCGGAGCGACTGCGCAGCTATCGGGATGCCATTGAGCTGCAGCTTGACGCACAGGTAGCACGCTCTGCGGGCAAGTTCAGTTACCGCTTCGAGGAACCCGAAGCCAATGACGGCGACCTCGCCCGCCATCTCAGCGACACCTGGGGCTTCCGCCCCATGATTGCCGGCCTTGGTGATGAGCAGCGATTCTGGTTTTACATGACCCTTGAAGACGACCGGCAAGTGGTCCAGTTGCCGACGGATGCCTTCGACCCCGAAGACTTTTCCGCCTTACTGGAGGCGGGGCTGCGGCGCTTCGCCCGCGGCCTGACTCGCACAGTGGCCCTGGCCACTCCGGAGCTGAATGAGCAAATGGCTCGCTTTCATCTGGGCGCACCCACCTTCGCCAATCTGGAGCAAGCCATCACCCGAGACTACACCATCCGCGCCGAACGATTGAGCGACGGCAGCGTCGACCCGGATGCCGACATACTCGCCGTGGTCGCACCTCGCGAACTGGATGAAGCCAGTCTGTTTGCTATTGATCAATTCCTCATGCGCGGCGGCACCGTCGTGCTGGCCACGGCACCCTTCAGCGTGGAACTCAGCAACGGCGCGATGCGCCTGCTGGACTACCCCAGCGGCTTGGACGGTTGGCTGGCGAACCACGGCATTAGTATTGAGCCAAAAATGGTGCTGGATGAACAAAATGCACCGTTCCCCGCGCCTGTGCTGCGCCGCGTTGGCGACTACGAGTTCCGCGATGTACAGATGATCGACTACCCGTACTTTCTGGATATCCGCCCGCCGGCGCTAAACCCGGAACACCCGATCACCGCCAATCTGCCGCAGCTGACGCTCGGTTGGGCCTCACCGCTACAGCGGCGCCCGGTACAAGGCCTGCGAGCAACCCCATTACTGCGCAGTTCCAGCCAGGCCTGGGCATCCGCGCAGCGCGACATTCTGCCGCGCCAGGAAGGCCCGGGAAGCCCGCAATTTGCCGTGGAAGGTGAGCGCGGCATATTTGAACTCGGCCTGCTACTGGAAGGCCGTTTTGACTCCGCCTTTGCCGGACGCAGCGCCCCGCGCATCGCAAACAGTGCCGGGCTGGAATCGCGCGCGGTGGTAACACGCTCGGCTGAGTCAGCGCGGCTAGTGGTATTGAGCTCCAATGACTTCATGGATGACCAGATGCTAAACGCCATGGTCGCCGCGGCGGGCACACAGTACTTGAGCCCACTGGCGCTGTTCATGAACACTCTGGAGTGGTCGCTGCAGGATCAATCACTGCTGAGCATCCGCAACCGCGCGCACTTCAATCGCACCCTGCCGCCCATGAGCCGGCCCGTACAACAACGTATCGAGACCCTCAACTACGGGTTAGCCGTGGGCTGGCTACTCCTGCTCGCGGGCCTGCACCAACTTGGTACGCTGCTGCGCCGCCGCGCCTATCGGCGGAGCCTGGGTTTATGAGGCGCATGTTGAGGCGAGCAACGTGATTCGCGCATTACTGCTCATTTTGCTGATTCAATGCGGCATTGCTACCGCGGTGTACTGGCCGCAAGATACCCGCTCTGCCGCCAATCCCGCGGCGCCACTGCTGGCAAGCGACCCGGCGCAGGTGGTGGAGATTCTCATCACCGACGAAGCAGGAAATGCGGTGCAGCTACGCCGCCAGGGTGAGCAATGGCAACTACCCGCCCTGGCCGGGCTCGCCGCAGACCCCGCGCAGGTAGAAAAACTGCTGGCAACACTGACAACTAGCCAACACGGCTTTCCCGTAGCAACCAGCGTTCCCGCCAAACAGCGTTTGCAAGTGGCCGATTACCGTTATCAACGGAGCATCCGTTTGACCACTGCAAACGGTGAACATGACACGGCGCTTCTTGGTACAGCGCCCGCTTACCGGCAGGTGCATGCACGCCGAGAAGGCGACGATGCCATCTACAGCATTCCATTGAGTGTGTTTGATGCACCCACTTCCAGAGCCAGCTGGCTGGATAGCGGGCTACTACAAGTTACTGCACCGCAGCGTATCGCCGGTGATGGTTTTCAACTGCAGCAGGACGCAAACGCTGGTTGGCAAACCATCGCCGGCCAGACGCCGGAACCACGAGAACTGGAAGCACTGCTCGTGGGGCTCGCGAATTTGCAGGTGGATAGCGTGGCAGACGACAACCAGCTTGCGCAGCTGAGCACACGCGCAGCAGATTTCAGCATCACAGCCACGCTGGTAGAGAGCGTGCGCACACTGGCATTTTACCAGTGGGCTGGCGATCATTTTGTACGCGACGCGCGTTTCCCGCTGTTTTTCACCATCAGCGCCTACGACTATGACCGCCTACACACCCTCGATGTAGCGCGCTTGAACGGCGGCCCATGAGCACCACATCACAGTGGCCGCTGCCTGTGGAGGGGGTGCGCTTCCTGACGCCGACCTTCATGCTGGAAAAACTGCACCGGCACCCGCTAACACGCGACTGCTACCCAACCGCGATGGGCTACTACCCTCGTGCACGCGGCCACCGCATGCGCCGGCTGCGCCACGACGACAACCTACTGTTGTACTGCGTGGATGGAGCCGGGCGCTTGCGCCTGGGCGAGCAACGCTACCTCATCGGGCCCGGCGACCTGATCCTGCTGCCTCAAGGGCTCGCTCACAGCTACAGTGCAGGATCCGACAATCCCTGGAGTCTCTATTGGGTTCACTTTCAGGGCATCAGCAGCGGTATTTTCATGGAGTATCTCGGCTACCGCGAAGGCCGCGCGGTAATACAGGCAGGTATCGCGCCAAGCTTGATAGCCGCATTTCACAACCTGCTCGCGGTCAGCCGCACCGGTTACAGCAGCTCCGCTTTCGTCAATGCGGCTAACCAGTGCCGCCATCTGTTTACCCAGATCGTACTCGAGGCCGCTCGCCAGCGCGCCAGCCACCCTGCGGGGCTCGACCTCGATGCCATTCAAACCACCATGCAGGACAGCATTCACTCAAGCCTGGAGCTTGAGGACCTGGCGAGCATAGCGCATCTGTCCAAATACCACTTCGCCAGCCGCTATAAAGCCCTCACCGGCTACTCGCCGATCAAGCATTTCCTGCACATGAAAATTGAATACGCCTGTCAGCTGCTCGACAGCACGGAGATGCGGGTGAAAGCCATCGCGGCGGCGGTAGGCTATGAGGATGCCTTGTATTTCTCGCGCCTGTTCAAACAGACCGTGGGTTTATCGCCAAGAGCCTACCGGAGTTCGGTACGAAAATAACGCGCTGCTGCACGCACTGTCCGAGTGGCCAACGGCCATCAAAGTGGAGCTCTCGCAAGCCGCAGCTGGCCGCCCGCAGCTGGCCGCCCGCAGCTGGCCGCCCGCAGCTGGCCGCGCACTAGCCGCCGTAAACCTCGGGATTCGCGCAGTGCGGCATGTGCTCGCCCTTTAGGGCAGCAATGGCATTGCGGGTAGCGAGGTCCGCCATACGTGCTCGCGTCTGTGCGGTGGCGCTGCCAATATGCGGCGTTAGCACGACGTTCGGCAATGTCAGCAGTGGATGACCTGCCGGGACCGGTTCCTGCGCAAATACATCGATACCTGCAGCAGACAGCCGGCCACTGGCCAATGCTGCCACCAGTGCCACTTCATCAACAATTCCTCCACGGGCGGTATTGACCAGCACTGCACCTGGCTTCATCAAGGCGATGCGCTCGGCGTTGAGTAGGCCTCGAGTTTCAGCGGCCAAGGCCACGTGCACGGAAACAAAATCACTCGCGGCCAGAAGCGTTTCCAAATCCAGGTTTTCTACCCCCGGAACATTTCGCGGGCTTCGGTTCCATGCCACCACACGCATGCCAAAAGCCTGCGCCCGGCGCGCCACAGCCTGGCCAATTTCCCCCAAACCAAGCAAGCCGAGTGTTGCACCGGCGACATCCTTGCCGGCAAAAAAGTCAGGCGACCAGCGGTTCTCCAGCCGCCAGCTTCCCTCGCGCACAAAGCGGTCGGCTTCACACACGCGCCGCGCCGCCGCCAACAACAGGGCAAAAGTGGTATCCGCCGTAGTTTCCACCAACACACCCGGCGTGTGCCCCAAGGGAATACCGCGCTCGGTCAGTGCGGCTATATCAATATGGTCGACACCCACTGACATGGATGACACGAAACGCAGGTCTGGAAGGGACTCAATCAGTACGCGATCAATACGGTCAGTCAGCAGGCAAACCACACCGTAACAGCCGGCCAACTCTTCACGCAGAGTCTCTGCCGGCAGCAGCCCGGGGCCCAACCAGACATTCATGGCACAGCATCCAGGCAGCTCTTGAATGGCCTGCCCGGGCAGTTCGTGCGTCACAAAAACAGTCTTCTTCATGCCCCGAGCATACCGCAAAGCCGCCGATAGGAAACAGCATGGAAGCGCAATAATCGTTCATTAGAAGACTGTTTCTGTCAGTCACCAATCCGATTATGATAGGCAAGAGAAAGACCTCTGTTGAAACTCCTGTTTTTTCATGCGGTCGAAGTTTCTGTTGGCACACACCCCGTTCTTTTACAGGTATCCACATGCCCGATAGCCGTGTCGCACTGAATGGCGACTTCTCCCTGCGCACCGTCGTAGACCCGCACACTCTGGACTGGACGCCAAGCCCCGGTGGCCATGTTCTGCGAAAAAGACTGCATCGCGTAGGCCAAGCCGAATCCGGGCAGGTGACCTCGTTAGTACGCTATGAACCAGGTGCCACGTTCCCTGCACATGACCATCCACAGGGTGAGGAAATCCTCGTGCTGGAGGGCGTGTTCTCAGACGAACATGGCGACTGGCCGGCAGGCAGCTACCTCCTCAATCCGGAAGGGTTTCAGCACGCGCCATTTTCCCGCGATGGTTGCCTGCTATTCGTGAAATTGCGCCAGTATCCCGGGCCGGACCGTGAGCATGTTGCGCTTTCGACTCAGGGCAGCCCTTGGCAGCCGTCGATACGCAAGAACACCAGCTGGAAAAAACTCTATGCGCAGGAACCCTATACAGACTTTATGCGCCTTGAAAGCTGGGACACCCCCGCCGCTATTGGCCAAATCAACTTTCCCCAAGGCGCCGAGATTCTTGTGTTGCGCGGGAGCTTCGCTGACGACCACGGGCACTACGGCACCCACTGCTGGCTGCGTATCCCCGCCGGCGGCGCCATCAACCCTATCAGCGACGACTACTGTGAGCTGTACATCAAAGAAGGCGGCTTCACTTACCTGCGCAGCGGCTGAAACTCGCTAAATCGTGAGCCCACCGTCGACCACGATGCACTCGCCGTTGGTGTAGCTGGATGCATCCGAAACCAGATAGAGCACCGCCCCCGCCATTTCCTCAGGTTCGGCGTGTCGCTGCAACGGGATCTTTTCGATGGCGGCCTGATAGATGTCTTCGTTGCTGAACAGCGCGCCCGCGAACTTCGTTTTGGTAAGGCCGGGCAGCAGCGCATTGCAGCGTATACCTAACGGGCCACATTCCTTGGCGAACACCTGCGTCATATTGACCACGGCGGCCTTGGTCATTGAATAAATCCCCTGCATCGGCCCTGGCTGCAAAGCGTTCACCGAGGCTGTATTGACAATGGCGCCTTTGCCCTGCTCCCGCATCAGCTTGCCCGCTTCAACCGACATGAAGAAGTAACCGCGAATATTGACGTCAACAGTTTTCTGAAACGCGCCCAAGTCTGTATCCAGCACGTGGCCGAAGTAGGGATTTGTAGCGCCGTTATTGACGCAGATATCCAGGCGGCCATGGGCGCTACGAATATGCGCGAACAAAGATTGAATATCGTCCAACACGCCGATGTTGCAGGCATAGGCCTCGGCACTGCCACCGCTGCTGCAAATAGCATCAGCCACCGGCTGGCAACCCTCCAATTTGCGGCTGGAAACAATGACATGTGCTCCCTGCTCCGCCAGCAGCCGGGCAATGGCTTCGCCAATGCCACGGCTGGCGCCACTCACCAGGGCAATGCGCCCGCCAAGATCAAACAGTTGGGTAGTCATGTGTGGGGTTCTCCTTGGAGGTTGTGCGGCTTGCAGGGATGGGTGCCGGGTGCGGGCCCAAGGCCCAGGCCAAATAGCCAGTTACCAGCACGATACAGGCCAACCACGCGCCGGTATAGCCAAACAGCGCCAGGTTGGTTCCCGCCAATAAAGGGCCAATAACCCGCCCCCAGGACGCGGCCGAAGCCGTAGTGCCGAGCATCTGCCCACGCAAATCCGCAGGGGTTCGATGGCTGGTAATCGTGTTCAGCAGCGGCATGCACAGGGTCGAGCCCGACATGGCCAGGTAAGCAGCTGTCAGCATTAAAGGCATATCACTGGCCACCAGTGCGAGGCACAGGCCCGCCATAAATGTTGCAATCGACACGCGCAACAGATTCCACTCACCCATCAGGCGCACCAAAGTGCCCAACAAGCCGCCCTGTAGCAGCACCATAAAGGCACCCTGCACACCGAACACAAAACCGACTTGCCGTGCACCCCAGCCCAATAGATCGCCCAGCCACAGCGGCACCAGATACGTGACTCCACTGATCGCCGCCGCATGCAGCACATACTGCCCCACCAGCAAGCGGCTACCCGTACTGCGCAGCATCGCCGCTGTCGACTGACGCGAGCCCTCACGATGGGCCTTGCCGTGGGCGGCTCGGCGCTCGGCGCTCACCGATTCGGGTAAAAACAACGCCGCAGCCACAATGGCCAACAGCGACATACAGCCCGCTACCAGGCAGGGCAAAGTAAAACTGCCGCTATCACCCGCTAACAGGCCACCCAGCAAAGGCCCCAAAACCAGGCCCAAGCCAAATGCCGCACCGATCAACCCCATCCCCTTGGCGCGTTTTTCCGGCGTCGTGATGTCGCTCATCATCGCCGAGGCAACGCCGAGATTACCCGCCATAATGCCGGCAAAAGCGCGCGCCGCAAAAATCATCCAAAGCTCGCTGGCAAACGCCAACATGACATAAGACAGCGCCGCACCGGACAAACAAATCATGATGACCGGCTTGCGCCCGCGCCGGTCTGACAGACGGCCCCAAAAAGGCCCTGAGATTCCTGCACACACCGCGTAGGTCACGATAATCAACGCAATATCAATCTTCGACGCCCCAAGCTGCGGGGAGAGGAAAGGCATGATAGGAATGACGATGCCGAATCCGATCAGGTCTAACAGTACGACACCAAACAGGATAGGCACTAGAGCGCACCGGCCTGCAGCAGGCGTCGGCAAAACAGGGAGATCACTCGGCCTTCCAGCGCCTGACTTGCCCCGAGTCGACATCGAACAGGTCCAGCAAACGGCCTACCGTCTGGGTCACCATGGCCTGCAGTGATTCTGGCTGAGCGTAAAAGGCCGGTACCGGAGGCGCGATCACCGCGCCCATTTCTGAGAGCTGCGTCATGGTGCGCAGGTGCCCGGTATGCAGAGGCGTTTCACGCACCATAAGCACCAGCCGGCGACGCTCCTTGAGCACCACGTCCGCCGCTCGGGTCAGCAGCGTCGAAGTAACACCCGTGGCAATCTCTGCCATGGTGCGCACCGAGCACGGCGCGATTAGCATACCAGAAGTGCGAAACGAGCCGCTGGCGATTGAAGCGCCCACATTCCGTATGGCATGGACTTCTGTGGCCAGGGCCTTGATTTGATCCAAAGACATATCCAGCTCGTGGTGCAAAGTGAGCTCCGCAGACTTGGTAATGACAAGATGCGTTTCCACGCCGCAGTCGCGCAACATTTCGAGTGCGCGAACGCCATAAACGATACCCGAGGCGCCGCTGATGCCGACGATAATTCGCTGTGTCATGCTCTACCCTGCCGCGCGAAAAGACCGCACACTTTACCAGCACCCCGCGCTGATTTCACTGCCCGGGCAGTGCCACTTCCGCGGCTGTAGTACCCTTGTCGCGTCAATTACTGATGGGTAACTGCCCTATGCTACACACCCCGCGCTTACTGATCGACCCGCTGACTGAGGACGATGCAGCGTTCATGCTGGCCCTGCTGAACGACCCGGACTTCATCTTGCATATTGCGGATCGCGGTGTGCGCAGCATTGAGCAGGCAAAACAGTATTTACGGGACGGGCCACTGGCAAGCTATCGCGAAAATGGCTTTGGACTGTGGGCCGTGAGGCCTGTCGGCGGCGGGGAGCCACTGGGCATTTGCGGGCTGGTAAAGCGCGCAGGACTAAGCGATGTGGATATCGGCTATGGCTTTTTACCCGCGGCACGCGGCCGTGGGCTGGCTCATGAAGCCGCCGTTGCGGTGCTAGGCTACGCTGCAGGTGAGCTGAGCTTGCGCCGTTTGGTGGCTATCGTTGCGCCGGCTAATACACCGTCGAGAACGTTATTGGAACACCTCGACTTCAGGCACGAGTCGATGGTACGACTCACACCCGAAGCCGAGGAGCTGTGCCTTTACGCCTGGGAGAGCGCTCAGAACCGGTAGCGCACGCCGGCCTCCAACGAACGCCCGGCTTCCGGGGACACGTCGCGCAGGAATGACGTGCTCAGGCGAACTTCGTCATCCGTCAGATTACGTGCGGCGAGAAACAGGGTGAGCTCCGAGTCACCTAATGACACTCGGTAGTCAGCGCCCATATCCCAGCGCGTATAGCCGGCGGTAGCCGCTTCGTTCGGGCCGGGGCGATTCTGGCTGGCGGCATCCTGCAAGCGTGTCCACAGCTCCACCACATCCGTCGACCAACTCAAGCGACCGCCAATCCGGTGCGGAGGCAGGCGCGGGACATCATCGCCGTTGTCCAGCTCACCGCGAATCACATCACCGAACAGACCAAGCTGCACGTCACCGCCCGCCAATGACCCCAGGCCAAACTGTGCATTCATTTCAACGCCATAGAACGTGGCATCGCTCTGCACATAGGCCAACACCGGCAGCTCATCCACGCTCTCGCCCGTGTTCATCAGCGTGATGTAATCATCGAAATCATTGTGGAACACGGTGATTTCGAGATCCTTGTTACCGTTGTGCCAATGCAGTGACAGGTCCACGTTATTCGACACTTCCGTATCCAGGTTGGGGTCGCCCAATTCGATAGCCGCAGTGGCCGCATGCGCCACCCAATTTTCCGGGCCGCTGCCGTCCACGTTGGAAAACAACTCTTCAATCGAAGGTGCGCGCTCGGAGCGGGCGAGGAACACGCGCAGCTGCCAGTCCTCACTCACATTCCAGATCGCAGAGCCCGATGCGCTCAACGCAGTGAAGTCGCGATTACCGACCGTTTCAGCCTCGGGGTCGCGCTCATCCCTATCCACTCGCAAGCCAGCCTCAAAGATCCAGTTGTCGGTGCGGTAGTCCTCTACCAGAAACAGACCCACATCCGTGCTATCGGTAACTGGAATAAACGCCTCCTCGCCCAGGGCGCTGAACTCGCCACTGCGTGCCTGCAGGCCGAGCGCGCCGCGGAAGCCTGCCACTTCCGCATGTACCATCTCCACCCGGGTTTCCCAGGTTTCATTGCTGTACAAGGTACCGACTTCCCCGTTGCCCTCAATCTCTGCGTGTTCGTAGTCGGTATAAGTGATCGTGCTGCGCAGAGATTCGAAACCCGGGAGTGGCTCAGTCAGCTCAAACACCAGGTCATAGCGGGTCTGCTCCACCTCGAGCGTGATACCACCTTCTTCGCCTTCTTCGCCTTCATGGTCATGGTCGTCATGATCCATTTCATGCTCGTCTTCATCATGCTCATCTTCATGATGCTCATGAGCACCGGCTGGAATACCGTAACTATTCTCCATGCGGGCTACCGCGAAGCCCACCAGGCCGCGCTCAAAATGGTAACTGCTGCCTAGCGTGAGATTGTGCGTGCGGCCGCCGGTATTGCCCACAAAGCCGTCGGTGTTTTCGTCCTCGGCATGATCGTGCTCATCATCATGGCCCTCGTCAACGTGATCATCGTGGCTGCCCGGAGCTTCGCGTACGGCAAGCCCGGGAATACGCAGGTTGTTCCAATCGCGATACAAGGCATCCAGGTGAAAGGCGAAATCGCCGCTGCCACCATCGAGGCGCAGCACCGAGGTATCCATATCCGACGCACCGTCGTGGCGCAGTTCCGCACCGCCCTCAAGGCCGTCCATACGCTGTCTCGGCACCCGGTTGTCGATCACGTTGACCACACCGCCGATGGCTCCCGCGCCGTAGAGCAGCGTAGCCGGGCCGCGCAGCACCTCGATACTGTCAGCGAGCAGAGGCTCTACCGAAACTGCATGGTCAGCACTCACTGCGGATGCATCTGCGCTACTGGTGCCATTTTGCAACACGGTGACGCGGGGGCCTTGCTGACCGCGAATCACCGGCTGGCCTACGCCGGGGCCAAAGGAGGCATTCGCCAGCCCGGGGATATCGCCCAAGGTATCACCAATGGTCGAGCGCGCCGCGCGGCGCAGGTCGTCACCGGTCAACACAGTCACCGGCAGCGCAGTCTCCGCTTCTTGTTTGCTTAAGGGTGCCGTTACCAGCACGTGTTCGATAGGCAGCGGTTGCGCTGCCACATTCACGCTGGCAACCGCCAGCGCGAGAGGCATGAAACGTTTCATGGTCTACTCCTGAAAAAAGAAAAAGGTGTTTTTCTTCAGGCGTGTAGCGGGGGACCCCGGGTTTGGCGGGGAAGATAACGCAGCGCAGCGCGAACGGGCTGCGGCGCGGCAATAACACAGGCCACCAGCAGCAGGAACAGCGGCAACGCAGGGGGTGCTGCCAGCGCGGCTGGCGCAGACGATTTGCACAGTAAGCACTCAGCGGATACATCGTGAATGCCGTGGGTATGGCTTGCCTCAAGCACCTGAACGCCGGTCACACACAGCAGCGCCAGCAACGCAACGAGGCGTGCGGCGCGGCGACTACGTGTTGTCAGGGCTGAAAAAATGGACATAACAGCGGTGCTAGGTTCAAGGGGGTGCAATTATAGACACAGAGCAAAGCTCAGGCCATCATTTTTGCACAGACGCTGCCAGCGGCTGCACACACGCAGCGAGCACGACGGCGAAAAGCAACGCAGGCAGGCCGAAAAATGGCACGACAACGCATAACGCTACCCTTCCGGCACACAGCTTTCATGCAGACAACTGCTCCAGCATCGAGGCCATTTTGGCGTGCAACAGGTTTACCCCCTTCAGCGGGCGCACCATCACTTTGAACTCAACAATCAGGCCCTGCGGATTGCAGGTAATAATATCGACGCCATTAATAACTACGCCGTCAATCTCGCAGCTGAACTCAAGCACAGCATAGGGCTCGGCCACCACTTCTTTCACATATTCGAAGGTATCGTTAAACACCGCCATCGCACCGGTCAAATACAGCCGGGTGAGTTCGCGGCCCACTTGCGGGCGGTGCACAACGGGCGACCAGAATACGCAATCCTCTGCCAGCAGCGCTTCCAACCCTGAGGGATCTCCACTGCGGACAATGTCATGCCAGCGTGCCAGTGCTTCCACACCTTCACCTTTTATGTTGTGTATTAGCGCAACGATGCCACCGTCAGCGTGCCCTGTCTACGCTGCTGATCCGCTGAGCTGGTTCAAGAATTCCTCGAGGGCTGCGCGCGCATCGGGCTCGTCCGGAAGGACCATGCAACGGAGGCGCGCAGTTTTTATAAAGCCGAGGACGCCACCACGCTAAAGATCGACTTCCAACTGAAAATCGCGCTCTATGCGTTGTTGTTGCTCGAACCGGGATCCCCCATGCAAGCGTGAGGTATCGTGCATGCGCTGCTGGAACCGCTGACGGCGATAGTGAGCCACCAGCCGCGGGAAACGATCGGCCTCCAACTCGCCTGCAATCAAGGCCTCAATCAACGCGATATCAATGCCCACTCGGTAAGCAATGCGGCTCGGGCGAATTTTGTGCGCGTGAAATTCCGCCACGATGTGCACCTGCTGTTCACGGCTGTGATGACACTCGCGTGAGTATCCATAAGGTGGGGACGGCGTGCGCATATCGCCGGCCGGCTGTGTGACGCCGGTGCGGGAAACAGATTCCCTGCCGGGCGCTGAAGGAGCTTCGTTTTTCATGGGCGTGTTTTAACAGGCCACTGCCCCTTTTGCCAAGCCCAACCGAACTTCCCGGGGCGGGCTGTCGCGATTCCGTCAGGGTGGTATGGCCAGAATGAACCGACGTGAACAGTTATCATTGCCTTGCAGGCCTTCTATACTCTGAAGCTTAGCGCCGGCCAACCTGAGGATAAGAGCCATGAATGCACCGCAAACCGTAGCCACCATCGAAGACATTGAACAGCGCATGCTGCAGGTACTGGAAGCACAGCGCCAGGACTACCTGCGCGCAGGCGCCGTGAGCGCCGAAACTCGCATCGACCGCCTTGATCGCGGCATCGACGTGCTGCTCAAGTACCAAGATAAAGTCATCGAAGCACTGAACAGCGATTTCAGCTGCCGCGCACGGGAGGTCAGCCTGCTGACCGATATCGCGGCCTCCGTCACACCCTTGAAGCACGCGCGCAAGCACCTGCAAAAATGGATGAAACCGCAGAAGCGGCCCACCATGTTCCCCCTTAACCTGTTGGGCGGGCGCTCGCGCATTGAGTACCAACCACTGGGCGTAGTGGGAGTCATCTCACCCTGGAATTTCCCCGTCAACCTGACCTTTGGGCCGCTCGCAGGCATTCTCGCCGCAGGCAACCGCGCGCTGATCAAACCTTCCGAGTTCACCCCGGCAACCAGCGAAGTCATGGCGGAAATGGTGGCCGAGGCCTGGGACGAAAAAGAAGTCGCGCTGTTCACGGGCGGGCCGGAGGTTGGGCAGGCGTTCTCTGGTTTACCCTTCGACCACCTGCTATTCACCGGCGCAACGTCAGTCGCTCGGCACATTATGGCGGCCGCGGCACGCAACCTGGTGCCGGTCACGCTGGAGCTGGGCGGTAAATCACCGGTAATCCTCTCGCGCAGCGCAGACATCGAGAAAAGCCTGGAACGTATTATGGTTGGCAAAACGCTGAATGCTGGCCAGATCTGCCTGGCGCCCGACTACTTGATGGTGCCCGAAGAGAAGCTCGAGGCGGTGATTGCCGCGGCACAAAAAGCGGTCAGCGCAATGTACCCCACCATTCTGGATAACCCGCAGTACACCGCAGTGGTGAACCAGCGCCACTTCGAGCGCCTCCAGGGTTACCTGCAAGAAGCCCAGGAGCGCGGCACGCGCACGGTCGTCATCAACCCGGCGGGAGAAGATTTTCAGGCACGCGAAGGCAACCGCAAGATACCGCCCACGCTGATTTCCCAGCCCGCAGACGATCTCAAAGTCATGCAGGAAGAGCTGTTTGGGCCATTGCTGCCGATCCGCACTTATCAGGATTTCAACGAGACCATCGATTACGTGAACGCCAACCCGCGCCCGCTGGCCGCCTACTACTTCGGCGAAGACAAAGCCGAAGAGGAGGCCGTGCTCACGCGTACCACTTCCGGTGGCGCCTGTGTCAACGATGTCATCATGCACATCATGCAAGAGGAGCTGCCGTTTGGTGGCGTCGGTCCGAGCGGCATGGGGGCCTATCATGGTGAGGAAGGCTTCCGCACTTTCAGCCACGCAAAGTCGGTTTATCGGCAGGCCAACGCTAACGTCGGCAAGCTGGGCGGGATGTTACCCCCCTATGGCAAGGCCACCGAAAAAACCATCAGCATGCAGGTGAAAAAGTAGCCGTTGGCGGCGGCAGGCAGCTGCGCGTGGGCGCCGGTCTCGCACTGATTGCCGCTATCCTGCTATCATAGGCGACTATGACAGCCGCCGTTTTATCGCCCATCGTGATCGCCCACCGCGGGGCCAGTGGCTACCTGCCGGAACACACTCTTCCCGCTAAAGCGATGGCGCATGCCATGGGCGCCGATTTCATTGAGCAAGATGTTGTGCTCACGAAAGACGGCATACCCATCGTACTACACGATATTTATTTGGAGTCCACCACCGACGTAGCACAGCGCTTTCCTACCCGGGCGCGCGCCGATGGCCGCTTTTACGCGATTGATTTCAGCCTCGCAGAGGTTCGCAGCCTGCGAGCGCACGAACGGCTCGGCAGCGATGGTAAAGCAGTGTACCCCAACCGCTTCCCGGCGGACTCAGGCGATTTTCGTGTACCCACCTTGGCGGAAGAAATCGACCTTATCAGTGGACTAAACCGCAGCCGCAAACGCAGCACCGGGCTTTATGTGGAGTTCAAAGCGCCGTTGCTTCACCGCAGTGAAGGCCACGATATCGCCGTGGCCGTGCTTCAGGTGCTGCACGCGAAGGGCTACGACCAGCGCCCTGAACAGGTTTTCCTGCAGTGTTTTGACGATGTCACGCTGCGCTACTTACGGCATGACCTGAATACCGTGTTTCCGCTAATTCAACTCATTGCAGACCCCAGCTGGGGGGAAGACAGCGCCGTCGACTACACCTTTTTGCAAACCGCGGCTGGGCTGGATGAAGTCGCTCGCTATGCTGACGGCATCGGTCCCTGGTTACAGCAGATCTATCTTGGACGCGACGCACAAGGCCAAGCCGAGCTCACTGAGCTAGTGTCGCTGGCGCAAGCTCGCGGCCTGCAAGTTCACCCTTATACCTTTCGCGCTGATGACCTGCCCGCAGGCATCGACAGCTTTACCTCGCTCCTTGCGCTGTTTTTCGATGAGATTGGGGTAGACGGGGTATTCACCGACTTTCCCGACCTCACTCACGACTACCTGCAAGACCTCCGCCGGCATAGGGTCCTACCGTGACACCCAGAGTTAATCGACGCACCAAGATTGTGGCCACCATAGGTCCGGCCAGCGAATCAGAGGATATGATTGCCCGCCTGATCGTCGCCGGGGTCAATGTGTTCCGTTTGAATTTCAGCCACGGATCCTCCGCACAACACGCGTTGGTTGCCCGGCGCATTCGCAAGCAAGCCGCTCTGGCCGGCCGCTATGTCGGTATTTTAGCCGACTTACAGGGCCCCAAAATCCGCATTAGCACCTTCCGGGATGGCTCGGTTAAATTGGCCAACGGTGACCGTTTTCGGCTCGACCTCGCACTTGCTGAGGGTGAGGGCGACGCCACCTGCGTGGGGATCGACTATCAAGAGCTGACCCGCAGTGTTTTTCACGGCGACACCCTGCTACTGGACGACGGCCGCCTGCGGCTGCGCGTAGACGAGGTGCTGGACAACGCCGTGGACTGCACCGTCGTAGTAGGCGGGATACTTGGCTCACGCAAGGGCATCAACCGCCTGGGTGGTGGACTTGCAGCGCCGGCCCTTACACCCAAAGATATCGCTGACATCGACAGCCTGGCAGAGGTGCGCCCGGACTTCGTCGCCGTCTCTTTTGTTTCCACTGCCCATGATATTTTCCAAACCCGTGATTTATTGCTCGCTCACCAGCTGACACCGGCCATTATTGCGAAGATTGAACGCGCTGAAGTGGTTGCAGATGACGATACGCTCAACGGCATTATCGATGCCTCGTTTGGAATTATGGTGGCCCGCGGCGACCTGGGCGTCGAGGTAGGCGACGCCGAATTGATCGGCCTGCAGAAAACGCTGATTTCTCGCGCACGCAAGATGGACCGAGTGGTGATCACCGCCACTCAAATGATGGAGTCGATGATCAACAGCGCGATGCCAACCCGGGCGGAGGTTTTCGACGTCGCCAATGCGGTACTCGACGGCACCGACGCGGTCATGCTGTCGGCAGAAACGGCGGTGGGCAACTACCCGGTAGAAGTCGTTGCTGCGATGGCGGACGCCGCACTGGGCGCAGAGCGCCACCCCGTTGCCCGGACCTCACGCTACCGGCTCGACAAACAGTTCGGCAGCGCGCAGGAAGCCATCGCGATGTCTGCGATCTACGCGGCAAACCACTACCGCGCCGTACGCGGCATTGCCTGCCTGACCGAGTCAGGAAGTACTCCTTTGCAAATGTCCCGGCTCTCGTCAGGCCTGCCTATCTTTGCTCTCAGCCAGCGCAGCGAAACACTGCAACGCCTGTGCTTGTGTCGCGGCGTGGTGCCGTTATTCTTCGACGCCAGCGTATTCGATCGCGAAACCGTTGAGGCCAGCGCCATTGAGTTTCTGTGCGACGAAGGCCAGTTGCAGAAGGATGACGCCGTGTTGCTGACCAAGGGCTCGGTGATGGGCCGGCCCGGCTCCACCAACATCATGAAGATTCTCTCGGTGCCTTGAAAGCTTTGGCACACAATCTACGGCTGGTGGCCGATGTCGGCGGCACACATACACGTATTGCCTGCTTTGATCCGTCCAGCGCCTGCCTGCAGTCAGTTCGCGAGTATGAGAACCGGCACTACGCGGGTTTTAAGGAGGTTCTCAAGGCTTGGTTTGCAGAACTGCAAGGCGAACAACCGGTCGAGGCCTGCATCGCGGTAGCCGCTGCTCTGCAAGGAGATGAGGCGCGCATGAGCAATATCAGCTGGCATCTGCGCGGGACAGCACTGGCGCAAAGCTTCAAGCTCCAGCGGGTCAAACTGATCAACGATTTTCAGGCAATTGCCTTCGCCGTTCCCTGGCTGTGCCCCGACGACTGCGTCAGTCTTCAGCATGGCGCGGCCAAGCCAAACCCCAGCCGGTTAGCGGTGTTTGGGCCCGGCACCGGGCTCGGTGGCGCGGTATTGGAGCAGGGGCTAATGCCGTCAACACGGTTCTCGAACCAACCTTTAACACCTTCCTCTGCGCACCGTTCGACAAAATCCGCCAGCGTGGTTGCCTGCGAGCCCGGGCAAATGGACTTGGCACCACACGGCGAACTGCAGGGTGCGCTGTGGGCGGTGCTGCAACAGGAGCACTCTCGAATCTACGCCGAGTTACTGCTCTCTGGCCCGGGGCTGCGCAGAATTTATGCGGCACTGTGCATAGCCGAGGGTTGTGTAGCGGAGGATCTGCCGGCTGCTGAGATCAGTGCGCGAGCCCTGGCCGGCAGTGATGCGCTTTGCGTGACCACTTTGGCTGTTTTTTGCGATCTATTGGGTGCCGCCAGCGCCAACTTTGTAGTGGCAACAGGCACCTTCGAGGCGCTGTACCTGGCCGGGGGTATTTTACCCAAAATCCTGCCACTGCTAGAGCACAGCAGCTTCCTCGAACGCTTTCAAGAACGTGGCCCACTCCGAGGCCACCTTGCGGGCACCGGGATTGCGGTCATCCGCCACCCACAACCCGGGCTGCTTGGCGCAGCACACGTAAGCCTTGATTAGGGATCAGGCAGCCCTCAGGTGCCGAAGCACAAACGCGTAATATTGCCCAAAATATTTGCACGACCGCTCATCCCAGCAGCAAAGCCCGGTGCTACACTCATTGAAGCTGAGTGATCAGTGGTATTTATGCGCGCGGTCGAAGTTCCCTCAAGTTCCTCGGTACCTTGAACATAAATAGTGACTAACCCCCGGGGCCCTGAACTGGGCTTTCCTCAAGTTATACAGGTAACACATATGTCTACAGAAACCGGCACCGTCAAGTGGTTCAATGAAACCAAGGGATTCGGCTTTATTGAGCGCGAAAACGGCCCCGACGTATTCGTACATTTTAGCGCAATCAAGGGCGACGGCTTCAAGACGCTCACCGATGGCCAAAAAGTACAATTCACCGTAACCACCGGCCAGAAGGGCCCTCAAGCCGAGAATGTGACTCCGGTTTAAACCGCAGGCACTTCAGGTCCAAAAAAAAGGAGCGCTCAGGCGCTCCTTTTTTTGTTGCCAAAGCTGCTCACAGCAGCCACGGGTTTAGCCTTGCTGAATCTGCTTCTGACGATCCAACTCGGAATCCATATACTTTATCCACTGAGCGGCTGGCTTGGCAGAACGCTCATCACGCGCCGCAGCCTTGAATGCCTCACGCGCCTTGTCGTACTGCTTGTCGTTAAAGTAAGCCATACCCAACACCAACCGCGCTGTATCAGGGCGCTTTACGCCACCGCGCGCCAAACCCTTGGTGATGGCGTCGATGGCCTTCTTGTAATCATCCCCATCCAGGTAGATGTTACCCAAGCGGGTAAACAGCTCGCCATCCTCAGAGCGGCTAGCCGCCTCTGCCATTGCTGGTATGGCTTTATCAATTTCCTGGGCCTGCCGATAGGCGTTACCTAATACTTCGTAATTGCGCGATGTGGCTTCGACGGACTTGTCGCGCAGGCCCTTGTCCATCACCTTGGCCGCCTTGTAGGGGACTTCAGCGTTCAGGTATAGATACGCCATAGTGACCTGCTCAGAGCCCTTATCCAGCATATTCTGCACGTAAGCAGCTTCCATCGCAGAGAGCTGGTCCCCTTCGCGCTGTTGCTCACCGTACATGTGCGACAGCTGCACCCAGTACTGCTTGTCGGGATAATGCGTCAGCAACTCTTCGAGCACGCGTACCGCGTTTGTCACGTCGTTCTTATCGAAATACAGGAAGCGGGCCAGGTTGTACCACTGCTCCTTCGGCACTTTGCCCTTTTCCTTGTAGAGGCTGATGGCTTTTTCTACGTTGGTGAGTGCTTTGGGATAATCGTTGAGCTGGTAATACCCCTGACCCAGCAAGACGTAAGAATCCTCTGAGGGATTCTCAGTCATCGAGAACCACGCAAGTAGGGCATTCACACCCTGCTGCCACTGCTCTTGCACAAAATACAACTGCGCGACGGTATAGCGAGTGTTGATTTCCATCGCCAAGGGGATGTCGGGCTGACGGATGACGTTTTCGTAGGCCTGCAGAGCCTTTGTATAGTCTTCACGCGAGTAGTGGATGAATGCGTAGAAGTTATACACGTTCGCCAACTCGTAACTGTTCAGCTCGTTCTTGCCACTGGTGCTGATCATATCGTCCAGTACCCGAGCCGCACCGGCCAGGTCCTGAGCCTCGGCAGCCGCTTGTGCCTCCGCCAGCTTTTCGTATACCGCATTACGCAATGCGGGGGTACGGCGAGTTTCGCGCTGGTCACCACCGCTTTCCTGCGCAATCGCCGCCGATAAGGGCGCCAGGCCAAATTCAACTGCAGCCTGGTCGAGAACCAGCGGCGCGGCCGCCAACGGCAGCACCAATAACGCTGAGCGCAACCAGCGTGTCGGATCGTACAGTTTCATAACGCTCACTCTTCCAGCTCATAAGTGAATTTGTTTTGCACACCGCCCACTTCAATCGGCTCACCGTCAACAACGCGTGGCTTGTACTTGAATTTCTCCGCCGCTTTTACCGATGCAGACTCAAAAACACCCGATGGTTGACAATCAACCGCCCGAGGATCGCGAATCGACCCGGTGCGGGTGACCGTGTATTCAACGATGCAATAACCGCTGATGCCACGCGTTTGAGCGCGCCGCGGATACACCGGGGCTACTTTTACGATGGGCAAGTATTCACCATCACCTGTAGACATACCCGTAGCATTGATGGAGATATCGACACTGGCACGAGGTGCGGTATTCACGACGTTCAAGTCCATATCCATATCGACATCGGGGGTATCCAGCTCCGGCGGCGGCTCCTCGGGATCTTCCACCTTCTCTGGCTTCTTTTGCGCCACGTTAACTTCAATTTCCGTTTCCGGAACGACGATATCAGCGATTTTCCGGCTCTCAATATCTTCTTGCTGATACTCACGGCTAATCAGGCTCTGCATCACAAAGAACAAGCCAACTGCCACAGGAATCGCTACCAGCGCGCCAAAAAATAACCTCACAAAGCTGCTGCGCATTCCGTTTACCCCTCGTCATCGGTTGAAATACAGGGCGGGGCCGTCATCAGCGGACGAATCTCATCGACCAGCTGCTCCACTGCAAATGCGGGGGTATCACGGTCTACCTGTATCACAAAATTCGCCTGTGGGGCCTCTTTTTTAGCACCCTCAGCCAAGCGAGCCGCGCGATCAAGGGATACGCGGTTCTTGTCATAGAAAATCTCACCGCGGTCGTCTACCGCGAAAATGATCGTTCCTCGCTCACAGGCTTCTGTTGTCGTCGCCTGCGGCTTGAAAAGCTCAACACCAGGCTCCTTGACGAAAGAAGAGGTGACGATAAAAAAGATGAGCATAATAAACACGACGTCCAACATGGGCGTCAGGTCGATGTTGCCCTCGTTCGCCGCGGCCTTTCTCGCTCCGCTATCTCGAATGCTCATGGATCCTATTTCCCTTCGCTGGCCCAGTTGACCGCGCCAGCCCCGGCTTCACGTGCTGCGTCGGCTACATCGACTACTGCACCGGCCTTGGCACCTTTTTCGACCTTTATGGTCACCCCTTGTTCTGGATCATTGGCCAACAAACGCTGAATATTTGCCCGTACAGCGCGGGCATCAACGCGCCGGTTTTCCATCCAAATCTGGTTGTCACTGCGAATGCTCACCAAAATGCTGGTGGCATCGCTGGGGTCTGACTTCGAGGCGTCTGGCCGGCTGACCTCAATACCAGCCTCCTTGATAAATGAAGCGACAACGATGAAGAAGATCAGCATGATAAACACGACGTCCAGCATAGGCGTCAGGTCGATCTCCGCTCCTTCATCTTCCTGCTGTTTTGAAAGTCTGCGCATCTGTTTGCTACCCGTCAGCGGCCGATCAGTGATCGGACGTCAAATTGTCCTGTAAGTATTCCTGCTCCCGCGTGGCGACGCGGCTCAGATAGGTATTGGCGAACAGCCCGGACAGCGCAGCAACCATGCCCGCCATAGTGGGGATAGTGGAACGTTCCACGCCGCCCGCCATGGATTTGGCATCGCCACCACCGGTGACGGCCATGACGTTAAATACCTCGATCATCCCCGTCACCGTACCCAGCAGGCCCAGCAGTGGGCACAAGGCAACCATCGTCGTAATAACCGGGAGGTTGGCGTTGATGGCCTGGCGGCTTTCGGACAACAGCCGTGAGCGAATCTGTTTCGCATTCCAGGACTTACGCTCGTTGCGACCCTCCCAGGCATTAATGATCGTAAACGCCTCTTTGCGCCAGGCAAAGGTGAAGTACCAGAGGCGCTCGAAGATCAACGTCCACATCACGAAGACGAGGATGGCGATAAGCCAGAGCACGTTCCCGCCTTTATCCATAAAGGCGAGAATGGTGTCAAAAATTCCTCCCGACATTAGTCGAACCTCTGCTTATTTGCCTTTACCGCTGGATTCAGAGTGCTCAGCAACAATCCCCGTCGCCTGCTCATTCAATACGTGAATGATGCGCTGGGCGCGGCCATTCACGACGGTGTGCAGCAGAACGGTAGGAATGGCAACAAGCAGACCCAGTACCGTCGTTACCAGAGCGGAGGAGATACCGCCCGCCATTGCCTTGGGATCACCGGCACCGAAAATTGTGATCGCCTGGAAGGTGATAATCATACCGGTAACGGTACCCAGCAGACCCATCAACGGTGCGACAGCGGCAATGATCTTCAGCAGCGTGAGGCCAGATTCCAACTTCGGCGTTTCACGCATAACGCCCTCGGACATCTTGAGCTCCAAAGTCTCCGGATCCATGTTCGGGCTGTCTTCGTGAATTTTCAGCACACGGCCAAGCGGGTTGTTGGTGTTAGCCGTTTTGCTCTTCAGCTGGCTGCTCACCTTGGCACTGACAGTAGACAGTACGATCAGGCGGAAGAGCGCAAGAATAAAGGCAAACACACCAACAGCCGTAATGGCGTAGCCGACCGCGCCACCCTGGTGCCAGCGCTCTTCCAGTGTGGGGCTGTCAATAATGGCTGCCAGGAAGGAGCCGCCCGTTGGACCTGTGGGGTCGATACCAAACTGGTGCATGCCACCACTGGCATTCGCCAACTCTTCCGACCAGGCATTGTAACGACCTGAGGGCTGACGTGGCAGCACGCTCAGGTTGCCGTTGTTGAAGGCGAGGTAGTTGCCCTCGGTGTCGATGACGTTAAAAGCACCAATACGCACCACTTCGCGATCGGTGCGCTCGCCAGTCGCCGTCGCCACTTCGGTGGTGTAACGCACCACTTTGCCGGTTTCAGTGATTTCACGCAGCATTTCGTACCAAACACGCTCGATTTCTTCGATGCGCGGCAACTTGTCCGAGCTGCTCATCTTATTGATCAGCTCTTTCAGGAACACTTCTCGATCCGGGTACTCTGCCGAGACCAAAGACACCTCGATATTTGAGGACAGGTCGCCCGCAGCAGCGGTCAAATGGCCGAACAACTCTGTTAGGGAGCCAAGGCGCTCACGCAACTGCTCTTGCTTGGCTGATACAGCGAGGTCATTAGCCTCAAAAGTGGCCTCCAGCCTGGTGGACAGCTGCTCCTGGCGAGCACGCTCAGCCTCGGCGTCTTTGACCATCTTTGCCTGGTTAGCTTTATCGGCGGCGAAGCGACGCTCACGCTCAGCGTTCTCGCGACCCTCTTGAGCCTGGCCTTGCTTCACCAAGCCCAGCAGTTCTTCAAGGCTTGCAGCGTCACGTGGTTCAGCGTCCTGGGCAACTGCAAAGCCGGAAACCGCCAGCGCACCACCCAGTACCAGGGCAGAAAAAATCGTATTAAGCGCTTTCATTATTTTGCCTCCGGTGCGGCAACGGGCATGTTAAGAAGTTCGATGGTCGCCTGACGCTTGGCAATGCGCACACCCTTGCGGATGGAGTTCGCATAGTCGCCGGAATCCAAAGGCTCCCAGCTGCGCGTTTCGTTGTTCCACACACCGCTCTCGGTGCCATCGGTGGTTTGATACACCAGAGCGAGCCGCCCAATGCGCAGGAAGTCGACGTCGCGCGTCACACCATTGATATCAATAGCGTCGCTGTAGCTGTCGAAACCGCGGCCATACTGGAGCTCAATGTTGTAGGCCTCAAGCACCTGCCGGAACTTTTCCGCCACAGTCAGATCCGAGCGATCCACGTTGCCGCGCAGGAAAGCGATGCGTTCACGCCGCTCCTCCAGGTTAAAGGGCACATCCAACTCCACGAACTGCTCAAGCCCGTCGATCATGCGGATCACCAGTGGCGTCATCTGACGCTGAATCACCGTCACCTCATTAATCGACTCTTCGATGTCCGCAATTCGGGCCATCTGGCTGTCGATTTGGCGCTGCAAACGCGCGTTGTAGACTTTGAGGCCGTCGACCTGCTTCATGACCGACTTGTAGTCCGTCAGCAGGTCACGCGTCTCATCGGCCAAACGGTCGATTTTTTGCTGCGACTTGCGCGCTGCTTCGTTGCGGGCTTCCCCCACCTCCAAAACGGAGCCGAGGGTATTGGCTTGCACTGCCGCTGCAGAACCCGCGAGGGTACCGGTAGCGACGAGCACTGCGATCAATACGTTCTTCAATCGATGCATAGTCATGGGAATTGTGCTTCCTATTTCCAACAAGAGTGATTCAGTGCTGAGATAGCGTGATTCTGTACTATTCAGGTTGTTACTACTTTTATAGAGAAATTTTGAACGCCGGTAAACCGAGGTGAAGAATTTAAACTCAATACCCCGGCATTTTCAATCAAACAGCCAAAGACACGACATCATTTTCCGAAATTGAGTAGATCAGTGACACTCTATGCGAGCTAAAAGCTCGAAAGTAACATTTGTTCGGGTCAAGTAAGTGCAAAAAATGCCCTTCAGCGCCGCTCGTATGACACAAACGCGTAGGGATAGGGGTTATCACTGGAGGGTGAGTGGTCCTCCCGTGATATTTCTTTCCATAGTGCGCCATCAACCGGCGCAAACCAGGTGTCTCCCACAACATCGGCGTGAACTTCAGTAACATACAGCCGGTCGGCAAGGGGCAGCGCGGCGGCGTAAATGGTCGCCCCACCGATGACCACCAGTTCATCCACGCCTGCTGACAGGGCGAGCTCCCGCCCCCGCTGCAGAGCGGCGGGCACTGAACCAGCCACCGACACACCCTCGGCCGACCAGCCCGGAGTGCCCGTTACGACAATATTAGGCCTGCCCGGCAGAGGGCGGCCAATCGAGTCAAAAGTCTTGCGCCCCATAATAATGGGCTTGCCCATGGTGGTACGGCGAAAATGCTGCAGGTCTTCCGGGAGATGCCATGGCAGCGCATTTTCGCGGCCAATAACGCCGTTAGCCGCAACCGCCACCATTAGGGCGACACGCACAGACATCGCTACACCGCCACCGGCGCGGAAATATGCGCATGGGGGTCGTAACCGTGCAAACGGAAGTCCTCGAAATGATAATCATAGAGGGTCGGCGGGCGCCGCAGAATTTCCAGCCGGGGCAATACCCGCGGTGCGCGCGCCAGCTGCTCACGAACCTGATCCAAGTGGTTACTGTAAATATGTGAGTCGCCAGTAGAGATAATGATCTCCCCCGGCACCAAGTCACACTGCTGTGCCAGCATCATGGTCAACAGCGCGAGGCTGGGCATGTTGTAGGGCAAGCCCAAAAAAGAATCACTGGAGCGGATATAAAGCTGTGCGGACAAGCGGCCATTAGCCACGTAAAACTGGTACAACAAATGGCAGGGAGGAAGCGCCATACGCCCCGCCTGCACATTTTCCTGCGGGCTCAGCGCTTCGTCGGGCAGAAACTCCACGTTCCAGCCGTGAAACAGGATGCGCCGGCTATCCGGGTTATGACGCAAACAGTGTACGACATAATCCAGCTGATTAATCGTATCGCCATCACGCGTTGGCCAGGCAGTCCATTGCGCTCCGTAGATGGGGCCCAGTTCCCCCTCCTCGGTCGCCCATTCGTCCCAGATACTCACCCCGTTTTCTTTCAGCCAGCGCGTGTTGGTGTCACCGCTGAGAAACCAGAGCAACTCGTTGACAATACTTTTCAAATGCAATTTCTTGGTCGTCAACAACGGAAAGCCGTCCGCCAGGTTGTGGCGGAACTGGCGACCAAACACCGAAAAAGTGCCTGTACCGGTACGGTCGTCCTTCACCGCGCCATTGTCCAAAATGTCCTGCAGCAATTCCAAATACAGTTTCATCTAGCCGACCTCCCCGGTGCGTGGGGCGCCTGTCGATGGTAGGCCCACCACAGTAAAAAGATGCCCAAGGCAATCATCGGCAAACACAACAACTGCCCGCGCGTCATCCAGCCAAACGCCTGAAAGCCGATGTGCGCATCAGGCTGGCGAAAGAATTCTGCGATAAAGCGCAGGCAGCCGTAACCCAGCGCAAATAATCCGGACATAGCCCACATGGGCCGTGGGCGGGCACTAAACACCAACAGAACAACCAACAGCAGCACGCCTTCCAGGGCGAACTGGTAAAGCTGCGAAGGATGCCGCGCCAGCTGCAGAGGATCCGCCGGGAACACCATTGCCCAGGGAACATCTGTCGGCCGGCCCCACAGCTCCTGGCCAATAAAGTTACCGAGCCGGCCCAGCGCAAGGCCCATCGGGGTGAGCAGGGCCGCCAAATCCAGTACCGCGCCAAAGGCGACGCCGCGGCTGCGGGCAAACCATGCCACCGCGACGATCACACCCAGCATACCGCCGTGAAACGACATTCCACCCTGCCACACTTGCAGCAACCACAGCGGATCCTGCAGCAAGCGCTCACCGCCGTAGAACAACGCATAGCCGAGGCGGCCACCGATAACCACGCCCAGCGCGCTGAAAAAGATCAGATCGTCTACCTGTGCGCGCGACAGCGGCACATCCGGACGCGCACTGCGCCTAACGCCCAGCCACCAGGCAAAGGCAAGGCCGGCAAGGTAGGTCAGCCCATACCAATGTACCTGCACCGGGCCCAGAGAGATGGCTACGGGGTCAATTTCGGGGTAAGACAACATGGCATAAGGTCCTGACTGGGGGTTCTATCGTCGGACGGAAGCGACTGCCGCCGCCGTGCAAAGAACAAGCATTGCATTATCCGGCAGGCGGCGATGATTCACAATTGGCACGGGCAATGGCAGGATACCCGCCTACCCCGCTGAGCTGCTGCTATGTGCCTGATTGTGTTGGGCTGGAAAGTTATCGACCAAAAGCCCCTGGTGCTGGCGGCAAATCGCGATGAATTTCATCAGCGGCCAACCACGCCATCGACTTTCTGGCCCGGACACCCCGAACTACTTGCGGGCCGTGACTTGGAAGCGGGAGGCACCTGGATGGGCGTATCCCGATATGGGCGCTTTGCCGCCGTCACCAACTTCCGGGACCCCGCGCAAACGGCCCCCGCCAAGCGCTCACGAGGCGACTTGCCGCTGGGCTATCTCGCATCGGACATCACGGCGAGCGAATACTTGCAGCGCGTGGCCATCGCCGCCGGGGACTATGCGGGATTCAACCTGCTGCTGGGGACGGGCGAGGAACTGTGGTACTACAGTAACCGCCTGCAAGGTGAACCCCCGCGCGCACTACCACCCGGGATCTACGGCTTAAGCAACGAACGCCTGGATACACCCTGGCCGAAGGTTGTTCGCGCGCGTTCGCAGCTGGCTGAACTCATTGCCGGGGAGGCTATAGACCACGCAACGCTTGGCGCAACCGTTGCCAATCGCGGCCCCGCGGCCGAGCATGAACTGCACCCCTCGGAACACGGTGCGCAGATGGACCGCAGGCTGTCTGCCCAGTTTATCGTGACGCCAGACTATGGCACCCGCGCGACCACCACGCTGTGGCTGCAGCGGCCGCACAACAATCATGGGTCGCTGAAGATTGAATGGCAGGAAACACATTTTGATCGCAGCGGCCATACCGTGGGGCAGAACCACCACAGTTTTCACACCGCTCAGGCCAGCGGCGTGTGAATAAACTGCTGCAGGCCGCGTGACACCATCAACTCTTGCAAACGCTGCTGCACGGCGTCGGCCTTCTCCAGCAGCATTACCTCGGCCAACACTGCAAGCGCCTCTGCATGGGTGAAACTGCGCAGAGCCTTCTTAACCTTGGGCAGCGACGTCGCGTTCATAGACAGCACTTCGTAACCCATTGCCATCAGCAGCACCGCCGCCAGAGGGTCGCCCGCGAGCTCCCCGCAGATACTCACCGATTTCCCTTCCGCCAAGCCGGCTTCTGCGACTGCACAAAGTGCCTGTAAAACCGCCGGATGGTAGGCATGGTACAAATCGGCGACGCGGGCATTGTTGCGGTCTACTGCCAGCAAATACTGGGTCAGGTCGTTGCTGCCCACCGAGAGGAAATCTGCGCGCCGGGCCAGAGCGCGCGCCTGATAGACCGCCGCCGGCACCTCCACCATCACACCAATAGGTGGCAGTGCAATCTGGGTGCCTTCCTGTACAATTTCACGATGGCCACGATGAATCAGGCTCAGAGCTTCTTCGAACTCGGCAATGTTGCTGATCATCGGCAGCATGATGCGCAAGTTGCCAAAACCCGCGTTGGCCTTGAGCATGGCGCGCACCTGCGCGAGAAAAATTTCCGGGTGGTCCAGGGTTACACGAATGCCACGCCACCCCAGAAAAGGGTTGTCCTCGGTAATCGGAAAATAGGGCAGTGCTTTGTCGCCGCCAATATCCAGGGTACGCATGGTCACAGGCCGCGGTGCAAACGCCGCCAGCTGCTCACGGTAGATCTGCCGCTGCTCTTCTTCGCTGGGAAAGCGATCGCGCAGCAGGAAGGGCACTTCGGTACGGTACAGGCCCACGCCTTCCGCGCCTTGTTCCAGCGAGCGCGTCACATCGGCCATCAAGCCAGTATTGACCCACAGCGGCATGCGGTGCCCGTCGAGCGTTTCGCAGGGTAAATCGCGCAGAGATTCAAGGTCACGCGATGCGGCCTGGTCCTGATCCACAACATCCTGAAAACGGGCGCGCACTTCCGGCAGAGGGTTGAGGTGAACGATGCCATTGTAGCCATCGACCACAAGCTCGCGATCCTGCAGGCGAGTGTAGGGCAGATCAACAGCGCCCATTACCGTAGGTACGCCCATGGCACGAGCCAGAATCGCCACGTGCGAGTTACCGGAACCGCGCACCGAAATGAGGCCCACCAGCTGCTCACGCGGCACTTGAGCGAGGGAGGTGGCGGTAAGCTCTTCGCCCACCAAAATCGTTTGCGCTGGATACTCTATCTGCTCGCTGCGCGCGGCATCCTGCAGGTACCCCAAGACTCGGGTACCGAGGTCTCGCACATCCACAGCCCGCTCACGCAAGTAACTGTGCTCCATGCGCTCAAAGTGGCGGATATGACGAATCATCACCTGACTCAGCGCACCTTGGGCCCACTGCCCGGCTTTGATCAAGCCGGCAACCTCGCCACCGATGGTGGAGTCGTCGAGAATGCCGAGATAGACATCGAACAGCGCGTGGTCCTCCGCACTCATCTCGCTGCGCAGACTGTCTGACACACCTTGAATATCCGTACGCACGCTGGCCAGAGCATCCTTGAAAGCACGTAATTCCTGCCGCCGATTGCTCGTGGTCTTGCGCGGCACCGCGTAGAGGTCCGCCACCGGTGACACCACCATCGCGGTGCCAATCGCCACGCCCGGGGCGCCGGGAATACCGTTGATGCGTGCGGGGGCGGCCGCACCACCCAACAGCTGTTGCTGCACGGCACCGGTCACCCGGGCGTGCGCAATGACCGCAGCCAGCTGCGCTGACATGGTGACCAGAAACGCTTCTTCGCTTTCATCAAAACGCCGGCGCTGGGCCTGCTGGATTACCAACACACCCAGTACATCGCGCTGATGGATAATGGGCACGCCGAGAAACGCATGGAACAGTTCCTCGCCGAGGCCTTCCAGCAACTGGAAACTCGGATGGCTTTCTGCGTCTTCGAGATTAACCGGTTCCTCGCGCTGCGCCACCAGGCCCACCAGGCCTTCGCCGGGCGCAAGGCTCGCGTGGCCGACTTGCAGTGGGTTCAGCCCCTGAGTGGCGCAAAAAACAAACCGCCCGGTAGACTCATCGCGCATGTAAACACTGCAGACCTCGGTGCCCATCGCATCACGGACGCGCTTGACGATAATCTGCAACGCGTCGTTGAGGCCCTCGGCAGCGTTTACCTCCTGCACAATGTTGCGCAGGGTCTCCAACATCATGGCTGCCATTACCGGCCCGCTTCCGTGAGGCGCGCCAAGGGTAGCGCCAGCTCTTTCAGCGCCCGGCGATACACCTCCCGCTTGAAGGCCACTACCTGATTCAGCGGGTACCAGTAGCTGACCCACTGCCAGTGATCAAACTCAGGCTTATGGTTGGCGTCCAGGCATACCGCATCGTCACCTGCGCGCAGGTGCAACAGGAACCACTTTTGCTTTTGCCCAATGCACAGGGGCTTTTGCTCTTTGCGTAAAAAGCGCCGGGGCAAACGGTAACGCAGCCAGCCGCGGGTTTCGGCCACCACCTGCACCGCATCGGGCAGCAACCCGACTTCTTCGTTCAGTTCCCGGTACAGCGCGTCTTCGGGAGACTCACCCTGATTGATACCGCCTTGGGGAAACTGCCACGCGTCACGCCCGCCAATACGACGCGCCCACAGCAGCTGGCCTGCATCGTTGGCAAGAATAATCCCAACGTTAGGCCTGAATCCCTCTGAATCGATCACCGGATATCATCCTTATTATGCGACCAACTATTGTTCCACACTTTCCGGTGTCTGAGAAATTTACTCTGGCCGCCGCTCACGCTATTCTCACGGGCAGACTGGAGCACCCATGACACTGGCTATTTTTGACCTCGACAATACCCTGATTCAGGGCGACAGCGACCACCTATGGGGCCAGTTTGTCTGCGAACAGGGATTGGTCGACAGCAGCCGCTTCGCCCTCGATAACGAACGCTTCTACCGCGACTATCAGGCTGGCAAGCTGGACATTGACGCTTACCTGCACTTCGCGCTGGGCCCACTGCGCGGGCGCTCCCCCGAAGAGCTGGCACCTCTGCACCGCCAATTCATGCGCGAGAAGATTGAGCCAATCATGCTGCCGCGGGCGCAGGCCCTGATTGCCAACCACCGGCAACAGGGGCACCGGCTCTTGGTCATCACCGCGACCAATCACTTTATCACGCGGCCGATCGTCGATGCTTTCGGCATTGAGGACCTGCTGGCCTGCGATGCGGAGCTGGTCGATGGGCGCTATACTGGCGCGCCAACCGGCATACCCTCGTACCATCAGGGCAAAGTGCTGCGCCTGCAGGCCTGGCTGGCAACCCAACAGCTGAACCTGGCAGGAAGCTGGTTTTACAGTGACTCACACAACGACTTGCCCTTGCTGGAGCGCGTCGATTTCGCCGTCGCCGTGGACCCCGACGCCACACTCAGGGCACATGCCGCCACGGCAGGCTGGCCGGTTATTTCACTGCGGGGGTGAGGCGCCGCGCAAACACCGACTTCAGATACTCAGTTTCGGGAATCAGCGGATGCACCGGATGATCCGGGCCTTGGCCGCTCTGTTCCAGCACACTCAACTCACAGCCGCTGCGCCGAGCCGCGCCCTGCAAAGCAGACAACAGATCCGCCCGCGACAGGTGCATTGAGCACGACGCGGCAACCAACACCCCACCGGGCCGCAGCAACGCAAGCCCTAGCTCGTTGATACGCTGGTAAGCCTTGATGCCCTTCTTGATGTCCTTGCGCCGCTGGATGAAGGCTGGTGGGTCAATAATCACCACATCGAATTGCTCACCCTCGTTGCGCAGCGTTTGCAGCACATCGGCCGCCTGCCCTTGGCACACCTCAACCCGGCCTTCGAGATGGTTCAGGCTGGCATTGGCGACAACCCCCTCCAGCGCCGTGGCCGAGCTGTCGACACAGAGCACGCCGCTGGCGCCAAAGGCCGCTGCCTGAATGCCCCAACCACCAATGTAGCTGAACACGTCCAGCACCCGCTGGCCCGGCACATAATCACGCAGCCGGGCGCGCGCCAGGCGATGATCGTAAAACCAGCCGGTTTTTTGCCCACGCAACACCGGCGCGGCAAATTCCACGCCGTTTTCGCTCAGGGAAAGCACCTCCGGCACCTCCCCAAACACCACTTCCACGCGGTCCGCCAGCCCCTGCTCACGGCGGCTGCGGCTGTCGGCACGCAGTAAAATGCCTGCGGGCTGCAGAACCTTGACCAGCGCGTCAATCACCGCCGCTTCATGGCGCTCAATGCCTGCATTGTGAAACTGCATCACCAAATAGTCACCGAAGCGGTCAACCACGAGGCCGGGGATGCTGTCACTGTCACCGTAAATCAAACGGTAGCAGCCACCGGGAAGCAGCGCTTCACGGCTCGCCAAAGCCCTCGCGACCAATGCCTGCAGCCAATGGCTGGACAGCACCTGGTCCAGGCCATGCGCATATAGGCGGGCGCAAATCAGCGCCTGCGGCTCCATATAGGCCGAACCGAGCAGCGCACCGGTTGAGCGCCGCACCTGCACCAGGTCGCCGGCAGCAAACGCTTGCAGCGGGCTGCGTTGAACGTCAACTTCGTTAGAAAATACCCAAAGATGCCCTGCAGCCAGGCGCCGATCCGCACCAGGCCGCAGAAACAGATCGTTACTCACTCGTCAGCACAGTGGTTGGCGTAGTCCTCGGCGTTAAGCAGCTTGTCCAGTTCGCTGGTGTCGTCGGGCTGCAGGCGGAAGAACCAGCCGTCGTTGTAGGGATCTGCATTGACCGTTTCCGGCTCGTCTTCCAGCGCCTCGTTAACAGCGATGACCTCGCCGCTAATGGGCGCATAAATGTCAGATGCAGCCTTCACCGACTCTACCACGCCGGCCTCATCACCGGCGGCTAGATGGTCGCCTACACCCGGCGCTTCGACAAAAACAACATCGCCCAGCGCCTCCTGTGCATGGTCGGTAATACCAATCGTGACCGTGCCGTCTTCTTCCAGGCGGGCCCACTCGTGGCTGCTGGCATACTTCAATTCACTTGGGGTCTGACTCATTGTGCATCCTCTTGTGCGGTGACCGGGGATGTCCGGCACTGGCGTACGCGCATTTTACCGGGAGGCCCCCGAAACACAATGCGTTGAGCAAACAGGCGGAATGGCAGCACGGCTATTCGCCGGGCGCGAGGCCCATGGCTTGGCGCATCAAATGCCGTTTCAAGGGGCCGGCACGATCAACCCCGCGCAACCCCGCATTGCGCAGCCAGCGCAGGGGCAAACCAGGCTGTTCAAACAACCGCTTAAAACCGTCCATCGCCGCCATCATCGCCAAGTTTTCGCCTTTCCGCCTGCGCTGATAACGACGCAAGACATCCATACTGCCCAGCGCTTCACCGCGCTCGGCCGCGCGCAGCACTTCCTCCGCCAGCACCGCCACATCCTGCAGGCCAAGATTGATACCCTGCCCGGCAAGCGGATGCAGGGTGTGTGCGGCGTCCGCGACCAAGGCCGCGCCGGGCTGCACATAGTCCACCGCATGGCGCTGCCTCAAGGGAAAAGCATAACGCTGTGAACAGGCCAATACGCGCCCCAAACGACCCTCAAAAGCGTGCTCAAGGCGCACGCAGAACTCGCTGTCATCCAACGCCTGCAGGCCCTCTACCAGTGATGATTCCAGCGACCAGACAATGGAGCAATAATGCGCATCATCGGTACCGGGCAAGGGCAAAAATGCCAGCGGCCCGGTGGGCAGAAAGCGCTGCCACGCGGTAGCCGCATGGGGCCGCTCAACCTGCACCGTAGCCACCAAGGCATGATGGCCGTAGTCCCACTCACGGGTCCGAAAATCGAGCAGTTCGCGCACTCGAGACAGTGCACCATCGGCAGCAACCACCAAGCCGGCCTGTAACTGCGCGCCAGACGCCAGCGTGAGTGTTACCCGGCCCTGCGTATCTCGCACGCACTCGACCAAGGACTCCGGGGCCAACAGGCGCACATCCGCGCAGGCTCTTAGCCCATCCAGCAAAGCGCGCACCAAGGCACGATTTTCCACAATATAGCCGAGCGCGGCAGCGCCTATATCTGCGCTGTCAAAGTCCACGGACCCAGTGCCATCCGCATCCCATACGGTCATATGGCGATATGCGCAAAGACGGTAGTCAGCGACCGCCCGCCAAACGCCCAGATTTTCCAGCACCGAGCGAGAGCGCGGATTGAGCGCCACCACCCGCGGATCAAAAGCGCCCAGCGCCACAGCGTTCGGCAATACCGCACGATCTTCACCCTGCGCCTCAATCACCACAATACGCAGGCCATGCCCGGATAGCGCCAAGGCCAAAGCGCTGCCGGCGATACCCGCACCGACAATAGCAATATCGCAGGGAGGCAATTCACTCATGCGCCGTCTCCAGTGCTTCCAGGCCCGCAGCGTGCGCTACAAAAGCCCGCTTTAGAGGCGCCACCCAGTCGAGCCCGGACAAGGCAAGGTCACGAGCCAGCGCCAACATCGGATCGTTGTGCATAAACAGCGCAGGTAAACGATCACTGAACTCGATGGTGCGCCGCTGGTCACTGCGCTGACGAGCCTGATATTGCTGCAATACCGCCAGCGCACCGGGGCTCTGGCCCTTGGCCATGCCAGCTGCCAACACCTCGCATAAGGCCCAGATATCGCGCAACGCCAAGTTAAAACCCTGTCCGGCCACAGGGTGCAGAGCATGGGCAGCATTTCCCATTACCGCGATACCCGCCCGCACCTGCTCATCGCAGTGGCGCAGAGTGAGGGGGTAGGCATGCCGCGCACCCGCCTGCTGCAGGCGGCCGAGGCGATAGCCAAAGCGTTGCTGCAGTGCCGCCAAAAACTCGTCTTCCGGGCACTCAAGCAAGTGCAAGGCGCGCTCCGGCGGCAAGGTCCAGACCAGGGCACTGCGATGGGGAACGCCGACAGTAGCCAGCAGCGGCAGCAGCGCCAGCGGCCCTTCATCGGTAAAACGTTCAAACGCGCAGCCTGCGTGAGCCTCGGCGGTTCCCACGTTGCAGATCAAGGCATGCTGGCGGTAGGACTTTTCGGTCGCGGCCACACCCAGGCGCTCACGCAAGCCCGAGTCTGCGCCATCGGCCACCACCAACAGCGCCGCGTGCAAACTGTGAGGTGCCTCCCCTTCCAGCGTCAGCGCCACACCCTCACGGGTCGGCTGTGCTGCCACCACGCGGGCCGGATTCAGCAACTCCACCCGGCCCTCCGCACGCAAGGCATGCAGCAGGGCCTGGCCCAGCCAGGCGTTTTCAACAACGTGGCCCAGTGCCGGCCAACCATAGTCCGCAGCGCGCAGCAGCGTGCTACCAAAGTGGCCGCGGCTGGACACGTGAATAGTTTCAATAGGGCTGAGCCAGCGCTGCAGCAACGGCCACAGCCCCAGCGACCGATAGATGCGCTCGGAGCTATAGCTCAGCGCTGTAGAGCGAGCGTCGAAAGAAGGGTGATAGTCAGGGGCAGTCGCCACTGCAGGTGGCAAGGCAAAGCCTTCAACCAACGTAATTCGACAGTGCGCGGGAAGCCGCTTCGCAAGTGCCAGCGCGAGGCTGATGCCGGCCATGCCGCCGCCAGCAATAACGACATCGCGCTCGCTCATCACCGCCCCCCGGCCATCAGCCGCTCTATTGCGTCCGGGTCACTGGGCACCTGATCGGTAAGCACCTCACAGCCCTGCTCAGTGACCACTACGTCATCCTCGATACGCACACCAATACCACGCCACCGGGGCGCTACAGCGGTATTGTCCGGGGCTATATAAATGCCTGGCTCCACGGTAAGCACCATGCCCGGCTCAAGCTGGCGCCAGGTGCCAGCCACCCGATAGTCACCCACATCGTGCACATCCAAACCCAACCAGTGGCCCGCCCGATGCATATAAAACGGACGATACGCCTCATCGGCAATGAGCGACGCCACCTCACCTTGCAGCAAGCCAAGATCGCGCAGGCCACGGGTGATGACCTCCACCGTGGCCTCATGAGGCGCGTTCCAATGGTTACCCGGGCGCACCTCGGCAATGGCCGCCCGCTGGGCCTCCAATACCACATTGTAAATAGCACGCTGCGGGCGAGTGAAGCGGCCATCCACCGGAAAGGTACGCGTGACGTCGGCGGCATAGCCCTGATACTCACACCCGGCGTCAATCAACACCAATTCGCCTTTGCGCATGGCCCGCGCATTTTGCGTGTAGTGCAGGACGCAGCTGTTGGGGCCGCTTCCCACGATGGAAGGATAAGCGGGAAAACGCGCGCCGCCCTCGGCAAATTCATGCAGCAAATCTGCTTCCAGCTGATACTCAAACACGCCGGCGGCAGCACGGCGCATTGCCCGGCAGTGAGCCTTGGCGGTAATTTCACCAGCGTGAGCCAGCAAGCGCAATTCGGCTGCGCTTTTTTTCAGGCGCAAATCGTGCAGCATGTGATCGAGATCAGTGAACTCGCCCGGGGGTACGGAGCCGCTGGCTTCCTTGCTACGAATCAGATTAACCCACGCCATGATGCGGCGGTCAAAGTCGGCGCTGCGGCCCATGGAATAGTAGACCCGGTCCCGGCCCTCCAGCAGGCCAGGCAGAATGTCGTCGATGTCGCCGATCGGGAATGCATCGTCAGCGGCGTATTCACTGCAGGCACCCTCGGGGCCAGCTCTATAACCGTGCCACAGCTCCAGCGTTGGGTCTCGTTCGCGACAAAACAGCACATATTCACCGTGCTTTCGCGCAGGAATCAGCACCAACACCGCCTCCGGCTCGGGGAACCCACACAGGTAGTGAAAATCGCTGTCCTGGCGGAATGGATACTCCGTATCCCGGCTGCGAAGCTGCTCGCGTGCTGCGGGAATTATGGCGATGCTGTTGGGCTCCATGAGCGCCATCAGGCGTTGGCGGCGACGCGCAAATTCCTGCCGGCCGATCTTCACGCGGCTGGCCCGCGCACGCTACGGCCAAAGCCAACACCCAGTCGTATCGTCACGCTCTTTCCCTCAATGCAATGCACCGGGTTTACCCTTGGCCGAACGCTCACGATCTTCCTGGCGCGCGCGAGTGTCGAGAAACACGTTCACCGCTGCCACCCGCAGGTATTCGACCAGCGCGAAGTAGCTGTTTTCAGCCTCATCGTCGTCTTCATCATGCTCATCTGTACTGGCCTGGGCCATCGCCGCGAAGTCGCGCAATATTTCGGTGCTATCGCCGGGCAAGGTTTCACCGCCGGTACCGGCCGTGGCAATGGTGCGCGCAAACCCGGTGAGAAATCCGCGACACCAGTCTGCCAGAGATTCCGTGCGCACCGCCAGCTCGTGAGCTTCGTCGGCCAGCAGCGGGGAAAAGTCAAACACGTCCTCTACCAGGGCTTCATTGCACTGCGCGTAAAGCTGCATCACTTCATCAGCCAATTCACCGTGCAAGTCCAGCTCCAGGGCTTCATTCAATGCGTTGAGCCCGGCACCGGGCTCCGGGTCGTGCCCGGCCGCCAACAACCCCACCAAACAGCCATGCACTTCGGCCGGGGACAGCGCAATACCCTGCTCCAGTAACTGGTCTGCTACGTCGTCAAAGTCAAACAACCCGGTATCACCCGGCAGCCGGTCGAACATCTGCATTACTCCTTGCGTGCCATTTTTTTCGCACAAACACTTGGCACACCTCTTCTGGATACTACGAAAGAAGCGGCAGGCCTTTGAAATTTAAAAACTTTTGCTTCGTTGACCTGTCTCTCGACCGGCACTATAGTAAGCGCTATATCCAGACAGCCCAAGTAGCACGTCATGGCAGATACCCAACTCCAGACTCTGGAGTCCAGAATAGACGAATTGATCGCCCTGTGTCGGGAGCTCAATCGGGAAAACCAGCGCCTGCAACGCGAGAATGACGGCTGGCATCTTGAACGCCAGGACTTAGTCGGCAAGAACGACCGCGCGCGCATCAAAGTGGAAGCAATGATCGCTCGCCTGCGATCCATGGAGCAACGCCAGTGAGTACGGTCAACACCGTTTCGGTGCATATTCTGGACAAGGAATATCAAGTTGCCTGCCCGGAAGACCAGCAGGCGGAGCTAATTATTTCTGCACGCTACCTAGACAAACAAATGCGCACCATTCGCGATACCGGTAAGGTCATTGGCCTTGAGCGCATTGCAGTGATGGCCGCACTGAACATTAGCCATGAACTACTCAAAGCCGCCGGGCAAGGCGCAGCGCCTGCCATTGCCGGTGATGTTGATGCCGCGGCAATCACCGGCCTGCAGCGCAAGTTGGATGAAGCGTTGCATCAGTTACGACAGCTGGAAATCAGCTAATTCAGCCAGCTGCGTAAGCATATCGTGTATACTTGCTCCCGGATCCCTGGCATAGGCGCCAGGCAGACAGTCCTCGAGCCGATAAGTCTATACCTGGAAGTTCCTCGTTGCTGTTGGTGTGCATGTCCGGCGCTGACCGGAACGCCTGATACAGCGCAGGAGCCTCCTCCTTGAACCGTCGGGTTCAGGGCAACTCTGCCAACGCCATGCCGGGAATCCACCTTTTTTATGTCCACTGATGCAGGCGATCGTGCCGCCCTGAGGCGCAAGCTTCGCAGCCGCCGCAGCGCTCTGGACGCCACCTTTCGAGCTGCCGCCGCAGCCAGCGCTGCTGCACACATCACCCGCCTACCAGGCTGGGCCGCGGCACAGCGTGTTGCGCTGTATTGGCCCAACGATGGGGAGATTGACACCACTGCGCTCATTCAGCTCTGCCGCAAACACAACAAGCAGGTCTATCTGCCCGTTCTCGCCCCGGGAAGCACTCTGGTATTCCGGGCATGGCTGCCAGATCAACCCTTGCTGAACAACCGCTTCAATATTCCCGAACCCGGGCAAAACTGCCCCGAACACCCCGTTTCCGGCCTGGACATTCTCATTCTACCGGTGGTGGGCTGGCAGCGCGACGGCTGCCGCCTGGGGATGGGGGGTGGCTTTTATGACCGCACATTGGCCAGCGTTGAGGGACCACGGTACGTTGGCCTGGCCTACCAGTGCCAAGAAATCACAGGCCTTGCCATGGAGCGCTGGGATGTGGGCTTGGAGTACGTACTAACAGAGACGGGGCTGCAACGCTTGTCTACCTGAGGAGCGTGTTAATAAATAGTAGTGAAGTGCCGGGATGAGCTGCGTCTGGGCAAAGGGGTATTCCGGGTGCCCTAAGTGTGCCAATTACTCTTCGATGATAACGCCGGCCTGCAGCTCCGAAGCTGGAGCGGCAACAGAATCGCTCGAGGACAACGGCAGTAGCATGGTTACCAACACACCGATGGCAAAGGCAGCAGCGAGTACTAATAAAAAATCAGGCTTACTTTTCACGGCGACGCTCTTTCGATTATTACAGATACCCATTGAGTACCCGGGCCCTAACCAAGCTGCAAAACTCCCCAAACCGTGAACTTTCACGATTTTTGGCATTATTTCACAAAGTTGGCCAAGTCTAGCCCAGCATCCGTCCAATGAAAACCCTGAAATCTCCAAATTGTCCAGATTTTGCCCCTCAAGAGCCGCCATCTACCCCATTTTGGGGTTGCCCGAGGTATAACTGGTAGGCTCGATTAGCGGTTTCGTCCCACCAGGGGTAGCCCACGCCATCCAATACTTGGCGAAAAGCTTTGCGTTCGGCGCGCGGAACTTGCACACCCAGCAGAATGCGCCCGTACGCAGCGCCATGATTGCGGTAGTGAAACAGGGAAATATTCCAGCGTTGCCCCAACCCGGACAAAAAGCGCAGTAACGCGCCGGGGCGCTCGGGAAATTCCACGCGGAACACCACTTCATCGGTGAGGTCCGCCGGTGCACGGCCACCCACCATATGCCGAACATGCAGCTTGGCCATTTCGTTATCGGTCATATTCTCCGTGGCGTAGCCCTGTTCGGACAGGCTGGACAGAAGATCCGAGAGGTCCGTGCCGCCAGGAATCACCGACAAGCCAAGAAACACCAGCGCCGCGCCGGCATCAGAATAGCGGTAGTTGAACTCGGTAATGTTGCGCCGCCCCAGAGCGCTACAGAAAGCGCGGAAACTGCCCGGGCGCTCCGGAATCGTTACGCTGATGACGGCCTCGCGCTGCTCGCCAATTTCCGTGCGCTCAGAGATATACCGCAGACGGTCGAAGTTGGTGTTGGCGCCACTGACTATCGCCAACAGATCCTGGCCGCGCACACCCGTGGTTTCCACATACTTCTTCAAACCCGCCAAGGCCAGGGCCCCAGCCGGTTCGGCAATGCCTCGGGTATCTTCAAAAATATCCTTGATGGCCGCGCAGATTTCGTCGGTGCTGGCGGTGATCACTTCATCGACGGTAGTGCGGATCACGCGAAAGGTTTCCTTGCCGATCTGCGCCACTGCGCAGCCATCGGTAAACAAGCCCACCTCTGGCAGCACAGCGCGGCGGCCTTTGCGCAGCGCCAGCTGCAGGCAAGCGGCATCTTCCGGCTCAACACCAATCAGGCGAGTTTCCGGCCAAACATATTTAACGTAGGCGGCAACGCCGGCGAGCAGGCCGCCGCCGCCCACCGGAACGAAAATCGCATCCAGCGGCCGCTGCAACTGACGTACAATTTCCATGCCCACAGTGCCCTGCCCGGCAATAATATCAGGGTCATCGAAGGGATGCACAAAGACCAAGGACTTTTCTGCCACCAGCTTTTGGGCGTAAACCGAGGCTTCATCAAAAGTGTCACCATGCAGCACCACCTTGGCGCCGCGGTTCCTTACGGCATCAACTTTAATCGCCGGCGTGGTGCGCGGCATAACAATCGTCGCCTTAACCCCCATATGCTGTGCCGCCATGGCCAGGCCTTGGGCATGGTTGCCGGCAGAGGCGGTAACCACACCACAGGCAAGCTGCTCTGGCGTCAATTTCTGCATCTTGTTGTAGGCGCCGCGCAGCTTGAAGGAAAACACCGGCTGCAGGTCTTCCCGCTTGTAGAGCACGCGATTACCCAGCCGTCGCGACATCAACATGGCCTCGTCGATCGGCGTTTCGCGCGCCACATCGTAAACGCGGGCGTCGAGAATGCGCTTGATGTACGACTGCGGCATGAGGACCATCCAATAAGAAATGAACCTGTCATGATAATGTAGCTGGCAAGGATTTTCAGCAATGATCACGGTACTGCCCGGTTTTTTCCTGCACTGCGCCGAGCTCAGCCCCTTATGCTTTATACTGCATACCTCTCGGGCAGACAGGCAAACAGCAATGACACAAGATGCGCTCAAGCAGGCGGTTGCACAGGCTGCCCTTGATTTTATCAAGCCGCACCTTGAGCGCGATACGGTGCTCGGGATTGGCACCGGCTCCACCGCCAATGCGTTTATTGACCTGCTTGCCGGGCTTCGCGGTGATATCAACATCACCGTGGCCAGCTCCGAATCATCCGCGGCGCGGCTGCGGCAACACGGGATTCAGGTAGGGGACTTAAACGCCGTCGGCCAGGTCGACTTCTATATCGACGGCGCCGATGAAACGAACTCTGCTTTACAGCTGATCAAGGGCGGCGGCGCGGCGCTCACCCGTGAAAAAATTGTCGCCGCCGTGGCACGCACTTTTATCTGCATTGCCGATGGCAGCAAACTCGTGCATACGCTGGGCCAATTCCCGCTGCCAGTGGAGGTCATCCCCATGGCACGCAGCCATGTGGCACGAGAGCTGGTCAAATTGGGCGGCGACCCGGTCTATCGCGAAGGTGTGGTCACCGACAACGGCAATGTGATCCTCGACGTACACAACTTTTCCATACCCCAGCCGCTGGCGATGGAAGCGAAAATCAACAACATCACCGGTGTGGTCACCAACGGGCTGTTTGCGCTTAGGCCGGCGGACATCCTGCTGCTGGGTACCAGCAACGGCGTAGAAACACTGCGCGCCCTCTGAGGGCGCGGTTACAGGTCAAATATCTTTCCGGGATTCATGATGCCCTGCGGGTCAAACACCTGCTTGATCTGTTTCATGAGCGCAATTTCGGCCGCCGAACAGCTGTAGTGCAGGTAGTCTTTTTTCAATAGACCAACGCCGTGCTCTGCTGACACACTGCCCTGATAGCGCTGCACGATCTCGAACACCCAGCGGCTCACGGCACCGCAGCGTTGCTGGAAATCTGCCATCGGCAGCGCGTCGGGTTTGAGCACATTCAGGTGCACATTGCCGTCACCGATATGCCCAAACCACACAATCTCAAAGTCCGGGTAGGCCTCATTGACCACCGCTTCCACTTCGGCAAGAAAGCCGGGCACCTGGGCTATGGTGGTAGAGATGTCGTTTTTGTAGGGCGTCCAACGCGAAATGGTTTCTGAAATATCCTCGCGTAAGCGCCATAGAGCCTGCGCCTGGGCAACACTCTGGCTAACCACACCGTCTATCACCCAGCCCTGCTCGAGGCAGTGCTCGAATAGCGCCATCGCTTGCTCGAGGTCGGCCTCCGTTTGCTGCTCGAATTCCAGCAGTGCATAAAATTCGGTGACTTCCACGAAAGGCCGCTGCAAGCCCTGATGAGCGACGACTTTTTGCAGAGCAAGCTCAGAGAAAAATTCAAAAGCGTGGAGGTCCATTGCCCCCTGCCAGGTTTCCAGTACGCGCATTACGGCAGCCATGTCGGGCACACCAAGCACCATCACCGTCAGGTTCCTGGGCGGCCGCGCCAGGCGCATGGTCGCTTCCACCACAATACCCAGCGTACCTTCCGCCCCAATCACCAACTGGCGCAAGTCGTAGCCTGCGTTGTTCTTGACCAGGCCACGATTCAAGTCCAACAGCTCACCGCTGCCGGTGACCACTTTCAGGCCGGCCACCCAATCGCGGGTCATGCCGTGGCGAATAACCTTGATGCCCCCGGCATTGGTGGAAATATTCCCGCCAATCTGGCTAGAGCCGCTGGAGGCAAAGTCCACCGGATAAAACAGGCCCTGCTGTTCGGCAAACTCCTGTAATTGCGCCGTCACCACCCCGGCACCACAGCGCACCGTGCGGTCTATACGGTTGAAATCGCTGATCTGATTCAAACGATCAAGCGCCACCACCACCTCCCCCCGGCAGGCCACAGCACCGGCACTTAAGCCCGTGCGGCCGCCCGAAGGCACCAAAGCCAGCTCGTGTTTGACTGCCAGTGCTACCAGCGCCTGCACCTCGTCGATGCTGCCCGGCAACACCACCGCTGAAGGCGCCGGAGTGTGCACACGGGTCCAATCGCGGCCATAGCGCACAAGAGATTCTTCATCGGTCAGAACACGCGCGGCGCCAACGCAAGCCTGTAACGCCTGCAACACTTCGGGGCTCATTGTCGACACAGGGGTACTCCGCTCTGGGGTTTTAGGCAGACTCAAACAAGGCCAAATATGATAGCATATGTGCCCGTTTAATCGTGCTCAGGGAGGATCAACCGACATGGCGCCCAAGTCGCTGAAAAAAAGCAAGATCAAGTTCCTGCTCCTTGAAGGGGTCCACCCGTCCGCTGTCGACACCCTGCGCGCTGCCGGTTATGACAACATCGAGCAACACCAGAAAGCACTGGCACCGGATGACCTCAAGGCCGCCATCGCCAACGCGCACTTTGTCGGCATTCGGTCGCGCACCCAGCTTACCGAAGACGTGTTTGATGCGGCGCGCAAGCTGGTCGCCGTGGGCTGTTTCTGCATCGGCACCAATCAGGTGGACTTGAACGCCGCCATACGCCGCGGCATTGCCGTATTCAATGCGCCTTTCAGCAACACGCGCAGCGTGGCTGAGCTAGTAATCGCCGAGGCCATTCTGCTGCTGCGCGGGGTGGCCGCACGCAACGCTGCCGCACACCGCGGCGAATGGCAGAAAAGCGCCACCAACGCCTATGAAGTTCGCGGCAAGCGGCTGGGCATCGTGGGTTATGGCAATATCGGCATGCAGCTTGGGGTCATCGCCGAGGGCCTGGGTATGCAAGTGCAGTTTTGTGACGTGGTGAGCAAACTCCCACTGGGCAATGCCCGCCAGCTGCCCTCCCTCGACCAGCTGCTGGCGCAATCTGACGTGGTCAGCCTGCACGTACCGGAGACGCGCGGCACGCGCAATATGATCGGTGCGGCGCAGTTGGCGCAGATGCCGCAAGGCAGCATCCTCGTCAACGCCTCTCGCGGCACGGTGGTGGATATCGATGCGCTGGCCGCCAACCTGCACAGTGGGCACCTGGGCGGCGCGGGTATAGACGTCTTTCCAGTGGAGCCACGCGCCAATGATGAAGAGTTCATCTCGCCATTACGCGCTTTTGATAACGTCATTCTCACCCCGCACATCGGCGGCAGCACGGTCGAAGCACAGGCGAACATTGGCGTAGAAGTCGCGGAAAAACTCGCGCGCTACAGCGACACGGGCACTACCACTTCATCGGTCAACTTTCCCGAGGTGGCTTTGCCGGAACACGAGGGCAGCCACCGCCTGCTGCACATCCACCACAACGTGCCCGGAGTGATGAGCGCCATCAACCGGGTTTTCTCCGAATACAACATCAACGTCTCAGCGCAGTTTCTGCAAACCAATGAAGCGGTGGGCTATGTGGTGATTGATGTCGATGCGGAGTACTCCGACGTCGCCCTGGAGAAACTGGCGAGCATAGACGGCACAATCCGCAGTCGCGTACTATTCTAGGTTGCGGTTCTGTGAGGGAGTTGCCATCACCGTCGTAGCAAACAGCAAGAATCAGTTCCTTGCGCAGCTGGTAACAGACCACGGCAGTGCCGTTTCCCCCAAATACATTCTGAGTGGGCGGAAAAATCGACCCTAATCTTCGCTGCTGTTGAGGGAACTTCAAGCTCCCTCGTGACACTGACAAATCATAGCAAGAGAATGCGCACCGCACTGGGTGGTGCTCGCACCCCGGAAAGAAACAACCGGTGGACGATAGGGAATCAATGAACCAGACGTTCACGCCACAGTTTGGGCATTTCGACGCCGCCCTCGTATGGATTGCCCGTTTTCGCGGCGAAGCCACCGAGCAGGACCATCGTGACTTCGCCCTGTGGCTGGCCGCAGACAACGGCCATCGTCAGGCCATGGACCTGATGCCTGAGCTACGGGACGACCCGGGCAGTATGCGCTATCTGCCGCTGGCAGGGCCTCAGCGCGTTGCACCCGCGCAGCGCCAGCAATCATGCAGACATTGGCTGGCCGCCCTGCACAGAGTGTTTTACTCGGTGCCAATGAATACCTGCAGGCTACACGCAGCGGTGGGCTCAGCGCGAGCCACACCGTGGACACCTCACGGGTCATGGCATGGCAACGTGGTGAAATTGTCGCTGATGCGCTCACAATTGCCAAACTCGCTAACGAATTGGCCCGCTATTCCAGCACCCGTATCGTTGTGGGCAGCCGTGAAGTGGCCGCGCTCACCGTATCGGGTGTGCTCAGCGTCAACCACCCAGACACCGTCGTTCAAGCCCTCGAACGCAGCCTTGGCCTGCGCCTCACCTCAGGCATCGACAACCCCTGCCCTTTGCAGCAGGTCCCGCAGCGGCTGAACCTCGTCGGCGTATTGGCGCCACCGCTGCAAGCTGTCGCGGTAGATGCCGCGCCGGACTTGCACCGCGCTGGCGGTGGCAACCGCTTCCCGCCGCTGCTCGAAAGCGAGGCAGGATTGCTCCCAAGGCAGCTCGCACCAAGCCAGCAGGCGTTGGGTCTGGGCTTCGGGCTCGGTGACCAGCTGCTCGTACTGGACTTGTAGCAGCCCGCCAGGCAGAACCGCCTGCCAGTGTCGGATCAGCCGGTCGAAGGCGAGGTAATAGCGGCCACAGTCCAATAGATCAAGAGCGTAGCGATAGTAGGGAAAGTTGCTGGAAAACTGCTGCCGGTAGTTACTGACACAGGTGTCAAGCGGGTTGCGGCGCAGGCAGATGAAGCGGGCGCGAGGCAGGGCGCGCCGGAGCAGACCCAGATAGATAAAATTCAGCGGCAGCTTGTCAATAAAATGATATCGGTGGCCTGTACGGGGACGCGTGCTCTCCAAGTAAAGTCTACCGAGTGTAGCCGGGTCCACCGCCAGACCTGCGCGCAAGGTATCCAGATTGAGGACCTCGCTACCGGGAGTTGCTCCAAGGCGTTTCACCGCGAGAGGAAAATGAGGCAACTCGCCAGCGGCGAAGACCCGGCTGTGTCCGCCAAGGATCTGCTCTACCAGAGTAGTCCCAGTGCGCGGCATGCCGACGATAAAGATTGGTTCGGCGCTGTTCACGCCTGGCGGGGCGCTGGCGAAGCTGGCTTGATCAAACAGTGCCCGCGTCGACTCCAGCAATGCTTCATCAGCAGCCACGCTGTGAGACTGCTCGCGACGCATCCGCGATTTACCCCACTGCAGGGCAGAGAAGGCGGCAGCGTAGTCCCCTAGGTCCTCCCGTTCCTTGGCGATCGCATGACCGAGGCTTAGCTGGTCCTCGGCGCTGCACACTCGTCCCCGCAGCGGTTCCAGGCGAGCAAGGTGGTGGTTGTCAGCGCATTGATGACGCAGTTGGGCAAGCGTTGCATGGGCGAGGAAGTGTGTTGATTGCAGCTGAATAGCTCGTTCCAACGCTTGTTCAGCAGCGTCAAACTCGCCGCAAAACCGGGAGCATGTACCCAGGTTGAAGTAGAGGTCCGCTTTCCATATGTGGCTCAGCCCACTACCGACCCCGCTCTCCAGCAGATTACCCGCCGACCTGAAGCAGTAAAGCGCGCGCTTGTGTTCTCCGGCATAACTAAAAACACCACCCAAAGTATTCCAGGTGGTGACCAGCTTGGGCCCCAGGGCAAGGGCACACTCGGCGGCGGCCAGAGCTTCCCCGTAACGGCTCAGGACAATGAGCGTTTTGCCAATTTCGGCTGAGTAGGCCGGATTGTCTGGCGCCAGCTTGCAGGCTCGGACAAAAATCTCCAGCGCCTGCTCGTACCGGCCGTTGTCTGCGGCGATCACTCCGCACAGAAACCATGCGCCCGAGTGGCGGGGCTGGACCCGGAGAACCTCGAGGCACAGTGAGTGAGCCTCTTGCGGGCGACCTTCACTCAGGGCCTGTTCCGCCTGTTGATGAAGTCGCTTCAGGAGCATCGACGTTGTCAGAACTGGTAGACTACCCTCAAGCCCGTCTGCCGTGGCCGGTTGACGTTCTTGAAATAGCGGCGCAGATCGACGCCACTGACGTCGCGGACAAAACTGTTGTCTTGGCGCACCGAAGTCTCCGCATATTTATCAAACACATTGTCAGAGTAAAGAGTCACGGTCCAATCGTCCCTGAACCAGGTCGCCGAGATATTATGCAGAGCGTAGCCAGGCAGGCTCTCGCCATTATTGCGCTCGCCAACCTTGGTCAGGACATCGCTAGTCGCGGTCATCGACCAATCCAACTCCAGTTCCCTGCCGTTACCGATGGGCACAGCGTAATTGAGTGCTAGGCTGCCCTGGTGTTCCGGAGTGCCCGCTAGCCGGTCGCCATCGAATGCATCGACGCCATCCACCAGGCCGGGTGCATCTTCCGCGAGCTCAGCGTTAATGTAGGCATAGGAGCCCACAAGAATGATGCGGTCGCTGAGCAGCCATTGGCCGGCCACTTCGATACCTTGGCTGCGGGCCGAGTTACCGTTGGTGAGGATAGGCAGACCGCCATTGGCGGTAACATCCGCGACCTGAATGTCATCCCATTCGATGTAGAACAAGGAGGCGTTGAACAACAGTGCGTCTCCGAACTGGGAGTGTAAGCCCAGCTCATAATTCACCGTTTTGTCCGGCTCAATCAAGATCTCGTCCGGCAGCGCGCAGACATTTTGCACACCCGGAGGGATCGGGTCGGGGCATTCAGGAACGGAATTAAGGCCGCCGATGCGATAGCCCTCGCTGACGGTGAAGAAACCCATGATGTCCTCGGTGAGGTGATACGAGGTATTGAACTTGAACAGGCTACCATCGTCATCAATGCTGTTGGCCTGCACCGCCAGATCGATTAAATCCGGAGGGCTGCCGAAGAACACCGTGTTTAGCAACGGCAGATCAAAGCCGGTGCTAGCATCATATTCGTATTCGAAATAACGCCCCCCGATCGTCACCTGCCAATCCTCGGTAATCTGGTAGCCGATTTCTCCGAACACGGCCCTTTCGGTCAACTCGGTGGTAGTGGTTTGGATGTACTCAAGGGCGTCCGGGCGCAGCTGCACGCCGCCAAAATTATCTACTGCAAACTGATCGAAGCCAGGAGCGAACTCCTGCGACACAGCATCGGTTTCATACTCGTTATAAAACAAGCCGGCGATCCATGTCAGTGGACCGGCTTCGGTAGACACCAGGCGCAGCTCCTGATTAAAGCGGTCTTCTTCCGCGTCTTCCCGGGTAAAGGCGGCAAAGGCCGGAAAAGCTTCGTAGCCAAACTCGAAGTTGAGTAACAAGTCGGTCTGGTCGCGCTGGCCCTGCTCTTCGTAACGAGACACGCCGGTGGCGGAGGTCAGTTCGGCAAAGCCCAAGTCGGCGACCAGTTCCAGGGCCAGCAATTGATTTTCCCGCTCGTTTGGTTCGAGGTAGCGGTGAGCAGACTCATACTCACCAGTGCCAAAGGCCTCCTGGTGGTTAATCTGGCGCGCGCCCACATCCATGTTCTGGTAGTAGTAGGTCAGGGTGGCGTCGAGCAAATCGCCGGTGTAACCCAGGGCTAAACGCCCGGACACGGTTTCCTCTGTGTTGGCATCCTGCTGTCGCCGCAGATTGCTGCTGACTGCATCTGGATCGGAGAAATCCGGCTGCGGCAGCGAGACACCAGGTTCTCGAACGAGGAAATTGTAGTCGATAAAACCCGGGTCGTCGACGACGTCCAGCGAAGCACGTAGTGCTAAAGTATTGCTTATCAGTGGCACATTGACCGTGATGCCTCCTTCAAGCCCCTGACTGGAGGACTGACTGAGATCATACAGTTCACCGCGCAGCTCAGCGGCAAATGCTTCGGGATCGGGCTTGCGAGGAAGGAAGCGCACTGCGCCTCCGAGCGTGCCCGCGCCGTAGAGTGTGCCTTGCGGGCCAATCAGCACTTCCACTCGCTCCATGTCATTGAGCTTAAGGTCGATGTACAGAGGAATCTCGCCAAAGTAGGTGGCAACGGTATCGCCACCGCTGTTGTTGAGAAATTCGGAGGCATTGAGGGAGTCCACGTTTAAGCCCCGTACCGTCAGGATATCGCCGCCGCGGGCACCTTGGTCGACTACGGTCATGCCCGGGACCCTGCGCGAGACATCCGCCAGGTTAGTCAGACGCTCACGCTCGATCATGTCGGCTGACAGCGCCGTGATGTTGATCGGAATATCCTTTATCGATTGTGCGCGGCGAGTGGCGGTGACGATCACCTCCTCTAGAGCTCCTTCCTGCGCGATAACAGAAGCTGGATGAAAAATGCTGGCAATGGCCACGGAAAGGGCACTGGCCCGACACATCGTGTTTGTGCTCATATTACTGATCTCTGTTGCTAGGCTATGTGCGTGAGACGCAAGTCTAACCTAGACAATTCAATAAAAATTACCAAGTAACTATTGCGCCAACAAACGACGTTGTGGCGAGAAAGCAGCTTCAATAATGTCAAATGCAGACGACAGGATCAAGTCTGCTCGCGGTGAATATTGCACCTGTTGCGCCGCACTGCAGCAGCGCGTCTGCACTTCGCACCGGTCTGGCGCTGCGCGCCCAAAGCCTCAACCAACCCGCCACCCCAAATACCGATCCACCTGCCTCAAATACTTCTCCCGCACCCTCACCGACTCATTCGCCAACTGGTGCCCCGCGCCATGCACAAGCTCAATCCTCAGCCCCGGAAACAGCTGCCCGTAGCACGGTAAATTGAAACGCCAGTCTACCGTGCCATCCGCATCGCCCTGCACCAACAAAGCCGGCCCGACGCCGAGGTCAGCGATCGGCAAGGCCGCCAACCAGCGCCGCAGCGCCCCCACCCAGCTCACGTGAATACGCCGGGATTGCAGCGGATCAGCGCGCACAAAGGCAAGAAATTCCGCATCTGACGAATTCTGCGCGAAGCCACGCGGCACGCTACTCACAAAGCGATGAATCAACGCGTGGGATACCCGCACTCGCCGCCAGCCCGCGGGCCGCAGCAGCGGCGCGAGCAGCACGGTGCCGGTGAACGGCCAGGCAACGGAGTGCCGATTAGCGGACTGCCGGGCAGCGCAGCGTCGAGCAAAGGCGATAAGCGCGGCACCCCCGGTGCTCTGCGCCAACACCTGTAAGGGCAGCGGAGGCACTACAACGGCATCGAGAACCGCCTGAATGGCATCGGCGTACTCAGCAAAATCATCAATTGCGGCAGGTGTGCCTGTCGAAAGGCCATGCCCAGGCAAGTCGAATGCGATGACGTTACAGCCATGCTGCAGTGCGTGCCCAATCAGGTGCCGGTAAAGGCCAACATGGTCGAGATACCCGTGTACCAGTAACAGATTGTGACGAGCCCCGGGCTGCATCCAGCAGTGCGTTGCGAGTTGATAAAGCCCGGATTTGACGTAGCCGACACGGTGCTGCAGCTGCGGCCGCTGCGCGGCGAAATCGATGCCATAGAAGGCAAGATAGGTATTCAACCCTGGCGGTATGCGCTCCTCACCAAAGGGGGGGAGCGCACTGCGCAATGCGCGCAGGCTGGCGGCGTCCGGGCGCACTGCGTGCTTGCTGCCCCCGGTCAGTTGACGCGAGGGTCCAACTGTCCAGCATCGTACGCCTCTTGCATGGCAATCAGCGAGCGCGCCTTGATTTTGTCGGCATGGCCCGCGCAACCAAAGGCTTCATAGCGCGCAACACACACTTCTTTCATCGCTGTTGTCGTTACCGCCAGAAATTTGCGCGGGTCGAATTCGGCAGGGTTTTGCGCCAGGAAACGGCGCACGGCGCCGGTCGATGCCAGCCGCAGGTCGGTATCGATATTGATTTTGCGCACGCCGTGACGAATGCCTTCCTGAATTTGCTCTACGGGCACGCCGTAGGTTTCCGGAATGTTGCCGCCAAACTCGTTAATGATAGCCAGCCACTCCTGCGGCACCGAAGAAGAACCGTGCATGACCAGGTGTGTATTGGGAATGCGCGCATGAATTTCCTTGATGCGGTCCATGGCAAGAATGTCACCCGTGGGCGGGCGGCTGAATTTGTAAGCGCCGTGGCTGGTACCGCAGGCAATCGCCAACGCATCGACACCGGTTGCAGCCACAAACGCTGCCGCTTCTTCCGGGTCGGTCAGCATCTGCTCGTGGCTCAGCGTACCCTCTGCACCCACACCGTCTTCTTCGCCGGCCTGGCCGGTTTCAAGGGAACCCAGGCAGCCCAGCTCACCTTCCACAGAAACGCCGCAGGCGTGCGCCATATCGACCACTCGGCGCGTAACATCGGCGTTGTAGTCGTAATCCATCGGCGTTTTGCCGTCGGCGCCCAGTGAACCGTCCATCATCACCGAGCTGAAGCCCAGCTGAATCGAGCGCTGACACACGGCAGGCGAAGTGCCGTGATCCTGGTGCATCACCACCGGGATATGTGGAAATTCTTCAATAGCCGCCAGAATCAGATGGCGCAGGAACGGCGCACCGGCGTATTTGCGCGCGCCTGCACTGGCTTGCATGATCACTGGCGAGTTGGTGGCATCCGCCGCTTCCATGATCGCCCGGGTCTGCTCCAGGTTATTAACGTTAAAAGCCGGCACACCATAGCCGTGCTCTGCAGCGTGATCCAGCAATTGACGCAAACTGATAAGTGCCATAAATCTCTCCTCGATTGAGTCCTGTGCGGCGCGCCTTCAGGCTTCAGCCCCGCGTTGCTGTAACATGGCAACCGCCGGCAGCGTCTTACCCTCAACATACTCGAGAAACGCGCCACCACCGGTAGAAATGTAGGAAACCTTGTCTGCGATGCCATACTTGTCGATCGCCGCCAGGGTGTCGCCGCCGCCGGCCAGCGAAAACGCCGGGCTTGCCGCAATGGCTTCAGCGATGGCCTGGGTGCCGCCACCAAACTGATCGAACTCGAACACCCCCACCGGGCCATTCCAGAGAATGGTGCCGGCCTCTGCCAGCACCTTGGCGATGGCCGCCGCGCCCTGGGGGCCAATGTCGAAGATCATGTCGTCTTCTGTCACAGCATCGGCGGATTTGGTTTCCGCCAGCGCGGTTTCGGAAAATTCCTTGCCAGTGACCACATCCGCCGGCAAAGGTATGTGCGTTTTCGCCATCAACGCCTGAGCTGCCGGGATAAGGTCGTGCTCACACAGCGACTTGCCCACCGGCTTGCCACTGGCCGCCAGAAACGTATTGGCAATGCCACCCCCCACCACCAACTGGTCGACTTTGTCGGCCAGGGTCTCCAGCACGGTAAGCTTGGTCGACACTTTTGAGCCACCCACAATCGCGACCAAAGGCCGCGCAGGGTTGGCCAGCGCCTTGTCCAACGCGTCCAGCTCGGCGGCGAGCAGGGGGCCCGCGCAAGCTACCGGCGCATAGCGGGCGACGCCGTGCGTGGAAGCCTGTGCACGATGTGCCGTACCGAAGGCATCCATGACGAAGACGTCACAGAGCCCTGCATAGGCGCGCGCGAGTACCTCGTCATCCTTCTTCTCACCGGCGTTGAAACGCACATTTTCGAGCAGTGCGATGCCTCCATCCTCCAGCGCTACACCGTCGCGCCAGTCGCTGACCAGCGCCACCGGTTGCCCGAGCAGTTGTGCCAGCTGGTCAGCCACCGGCGCCAGCGAAAACTCTGCCGCAAACACACCCTCCTCCGGGCGACCAAGGTGCGACATGAGCAGCACTTTGGCCCCCGCCGCTTGTGCCAGGCGAATGGTCGGCAAGGCCGCTCGGATGCGCGCATCGCTGCTGACCTTGCCCGCTTTCAAAGGCACATTCAGGTCTTCACGGATGAGGACGCGTTTACCCGCCAGGTCAATATCGGTCATCAGCTTCATCTACACACTCCTGCTAAGCACTCCTGAAGAACACTCAATCGGCATCGCGGCAGCCCCACCAGGCCGCCACGTCAAGCATACGGTTGGCATACGCCCATTCATTATCGAACCAGGTGAGGACTTTCACCAATTGTTTGCCGCTGACCCGGGTCTGGCTTGCATCCACAATACTGGAGCGCGGGTCGTGATTGAAATCGCAGGAGGCCAGTGGTTCCGTGGTAAAACCCAGCACGCCGTCGTAATGGGAGGCCGCCGCTTCGCGCAATATCCGGTTCACTTCCTGCTCGGTGGTATCGCGAGCGACCAGCACCGTCAGGTCCATCGCCGACACGTTCTGCGTGGGCACCCGCAGCGCCTGCGCGGTAAAACGACCCGTCAGCTCGGGCAGGATGCGCTCGATGCCACGCGCCAGCGCAGTGTCCACGGGGATAATCGACTGTGACGCTGCGCGCGTCTTGCGCAGGTCTGTGTGGTGATAGGCGTCCAGGACCGGTTGGTCGTTCATCGCTGAATGGATGGTGGTGATCGTGCCGCTCACCACCCCCAGCGCCCGGTGCAGCGCATCAATCACCGGCACAATACCGTTGGTGGTGCAGGATGCGGCAGAAGCAATGCGGTGGCTGGGCAGCAGCGTTTGGTGATTGATGCCGTACACCACCGTGGCGTCTACATCCATTTGCGCGGGCTGGGAAAATAATACCCGCGCGGCGCCACCCTGCACATGGCGTTCGGCGGTAGCGCGGTCGCTAAAGGCGCCCGTGCACTCCAACACCATGTCTACCCCATGATGGGCCCAGGGCAAGCGCGAGACGTCTGGTTGGCTGAGCAACGCAATACTGTCGCCGTCGATATTGAGCTCACCTACGCCGCCGGTTAAAGGCCGCGTAAAACGACCATGAGTGCTGTCATAGCGGGTGAGGTGCAATACGGTACGCGCATCGGCGAGCTCGTTGATCGCCACAATTTGCAGGCGATCGCGTAGCTCACCTTCATACAGGGCGCGCAGAATGCTGCGCCCGATACGCCCGTAACCATTGATCGCGAGACGCAGCACCGCTTCAGTCTCCCAACAGAACCTCTTCCGCTGCCGCAACCACGGCATCGACGGTAAAACCGAAGTACTCCATAAGGTCCGCAGCCGGCGCAGATTCACCGAAGGTGGTCATGCCCACCACACGGCCATCCAGACCCACGAACTTGTACCAGTAGTCGGCGTGCGCCGCTTCCACGGCAACGCGAGCCAATACATCACTGGGTAAGACCGCCTCACGATAAGCCGCATCCTGCTCCATAAACAGCTCCGCGCAAGGCAGTGACACCACGCGCACACGCCGGCCGCCCGCTGCTACGCGTACGGCAGCGTCTACCGCAAGCTGCAGCTCAGAGCCCGTGCCAATCAGGATCAGTTCCGGATGGCCGTCACAATCCACCAAGGTATAACCGCCCCGGGCGATACTCGCCACCTGCTCCGCGGTACGCGTCTGATGGGCCAGATTCTGACGTGAGAAGATCAATGCACTTGGGCCCGCGCGGCGCTGCAGAGCAGCGTTCCAGCACACTGCCGACTCCACCGTGTCGCAGGGACGCCACGTGTGCAGGTTTGGCGTGGCCCGCAGCGCAGTAAGCTGCTCTACGGGCTGGTGAGTGGGGCCGTCTTCACCCAAACCAATGGAGTCGTGGGTATACACAAAGATGGTACGCAACTTCATCAGCGCAGCCATGCGCACAGCGTTGCGGGCGTATTCCATAAACATCAGGAACGTAGCACCATAGGGCACGAACCCGCCATGCAGGGCAATGCCGTTCATGATGGCGGACATGCCAAATTCGCGCACGCCGTAATAAATATAGTTGCCGGAAGCATCCGCCGAGGTCACACCCTGAGCACCCTGCCACAGCGTGAGGTTAGAGCCTGCGAGGTCGGCGGAACCGCCCAGTAGCTCTGGCAATAAGGGCCCAAAGACGTTTAGGCAGTTCTGTGACGCTTTGCGTGAGGCAATGCTCTGGCCATCGGCTTGGCACTGGGCAACCCACGCCTGCGCGTCGGCTGCAAAATTTTCCGGCAGGTCACCTGCCAAGCGGCGGCGTAACTGCGCCGCCTGCTCAGGGAACTCCGCCGCGTAAGCCTGCATCTGCGCTTCCCACGCTTGCTCTCGCGTGGCGCCTGCAGCGCGCGCATTCCAGCCCGCGTAGATATCTTCCGGAATCTCGAAGGGGGCATGATGCCAACCCAGCGCCTCACGTGCCGCCGCAATTTCGTCTACGCCCAGCGGGGCGCCGTGACACGCTTCGGTGCCCTGCTTGTTCGGTGCACCCTTGCCAATCACCGTCTTACAGCAGATCAGGGTGGGCATGCCTTCCTCGGCGCGTGCGGTAGTGATCGCCTGACGAATTTCCTCAGGATCGTGCCCATCCACGCGGGGAATCACTTGCCAGCCGTAGGCACGGAACCGCGCCGGCGTATCATCGGTAAACCAGCCCTCCACCTCGCCGTCAATGGAAATGCCATTGTCGTCGTAGAAGGCAATCAATTTGCCCAGACCCAAGGTGCCAGCCAGCGAGCAGGCTTCGTGGGAGATGCCTTCCATCAGGCAACCGTCACCCAAAAACACGTAAGTGTGGTGGTCGACAACCACGTGGCCGGGGCGGTTGAACTGCGCGCCTAACACCTTTTCCGCCAGCGCCATACCCACGGCGTTACTGATGCCCTGCCCCAGCGGCCCGGTGGTGGTTTCGACGCCCGGCGCGTAACCGTATTCAGGGTGCCCTGGCGTGCGACTGTGCAACTGGCGAAAATTCTGCAGCTCTGCCATGGGCAAATCGTAGCCGCTCAGGTGCAGCAGCGAATAAATCAACATCGAGCCATGGCCGTTTGATAACACAAAACGGTCGCGGTTGGGCCACTCCGGGTTGGTCGGGTTGTGCTGCAGGAAATCGTTCCACAGCACCTCGGCGATATCTGCCATACCCATTGGTGCACCGGGGTGACCACTGTTGGCACGTTGCACAGCATCCATACTGAGCGCACGAATAGCGTTGGCGAGTTCAAGACGGGCAGGCATTGGATGCTCCATGATCGGGGCGCTGAGGCCCAGTGAACAAAGGGGCGTCATTTTCGCGTAAGCGGCGGCCTACGGCAAACAAATCACCAAGATATTCCAGCTTCGTTAATGCAGACGGCGACATACGACATCTATATCAACTTTTTTTGATATAGATTGGATTCCCTGCTAGACTCTTCCGCCATGTTACTCGCAACCCAACCAAACGCCGCCGCGGCACATGCGCCCCCGCAGCTCGACACCGCGCCAACGACGCGCATCGAAGCGCTGGCGAACCTGTGCAAGGCCAGCGCAGATCCGCTGCGCCTGCAAATTTTGCGTGTGCTGCGCAACGACTCCTTTGGCGTGTCTGAGCTGTGTGTGCTGTTTGATATGCGGCAACCGGCCCTTAGCCATCACCTGAAAGTGCTTGCAGGCATCGGCTTGGTCGCGTCCCGCAGAGAGGGCAACTCCAATTTTTACCGCCGCAGTGAGCTCGGCCAACAGCCAGGCCTGGAAGAACTGCAGCAACACATTTTTGACGCACTCGATACAATTCCGCTGCCCGCCCTGCTAGAGCAGCGCCTGGTGCAAGTGCAGCGCCAGCGCGAAGCCAATTCCCGGAACTTTTTCCGCGACAACGCGCACAAATTTCGGCAGCAGCAGGACCTCATCGCCAACTACGAACAATATGCCGACACCGTTGCCCAAGTGCTGCGGGACGCGCCACTCGCCAGTTTTAATACCGCATTGGAAATTGGTCCTGGAGACGGCAGCTTTTTGCTCAACCTTGGCCCGCGCTTTCGCCGAGTGGTCGCCCTCGACAACACCGCCGCCATGCTCGAGCGAGCGCGCGCCACCGCGAGCAATTTAAACAACATCGAGTTCATACATGGCGACACCGGGCACGAATGCCTCGCTAGCCTGCAGGCCGACTGCGTAGTCATCAACATGGTCCTGCACCATACCCCGCAACCGAGCCAGATCCTCAGCGACGTTGCCGCCTGCCTGGCACCAGGTGGCGTGGTATTGGTCACCGACCTCTGCCGCCACGATCAGGGTTGGGCGCGAGAAAACTGCGGCGACCTCTGGCTCGGCTTTGCACCAGAAGATCTGGCCGCTTGGGCAAACAATGCCGGGCTCACCGACATCGCGAGTGTCTACCTGGCACAGCGCAACGGCTTTCAAATACAGGTGCGCCTTTTTGGCCATCCACACACAGCAACAGGAACCCTGGCATGAGCGAGTACGCGACTTTTACCTCTGAATCGGTGTCTGAAGGTCACCCCGACAAAATGGCGGACCAAATCTCGGACGCCATTCTCGACAAAATTCTCACCGACGATGCCGATGCCCGGGTCGCCGTCGAAACTCTGGTCAAAACCGGCATGGTCGTTATCGCCGGTGAAGTCACCACCAACACTTACGTGGATCTCGAGGAGGTGGTGCGTAACGTGGTATTGGATATCGGCTATAACAGCTCACGAGTGGGCTTTGATGGAGCCTCTTGCGCGGTACTCAACGCCATCGGCAAGCAAAGCCCCGATATCGCCCAAGGCGTAGACGCCAGCGATGGCAAAGAACAAGGCGCCGGCGACCAGGGCCTGATGTTTGGCTACGCCACCAACGAAACTGACACCCTGATGCCAGCACCCATCTACTACGCGCACCGTTTGGTCGAGCGTCAGGCGCAACTGCGTAAAAATGGCACGCTGCCTTGGCTGCGCCCAGACGCAAAAAGCCAAGTGACCCTGCGCTACGAAAACGGCAAGCCGGTGGGCATCGACGCCGTGGTGTTATCGACTCAACACGATGAAGACATCAGCCAGTCCGACATCCATGAGGCGGTACTCGACCTTATCATCAAGGAAGTGCTGCCAGCAGAATGGCTTACCGCCAGCACCCGCTATCACATCAACCCCACCGGCGTGTTTGTCATTGGCGGCCCCGTGGGTGACTGTGGCCTCACCGGGCGCAAGATTATTGTCGATACCTACGGTGGCATGGCGCGCCACGGCGGTGGCGCTTTCTCCGGCAAAGACCCCTCCAAAGTAGACCGCTCCGCCGCCTACGCAGGCCGCTATGTGGCCAAGAATATTGTTGCCGCGGGCCTCGCAGACCGCTGCGAAATTCAGGTCTCCTATGCCATTGGCGTCGCCGAACCCACCTCAATTTCCGTGAACACATTTGGCACAGGAAAGCTGTCCGATGCCACGATCATCAAGCTGGTGCGCGAGCATTTCGACCTGCGCCCGCGCGGCATCGTGGAGATGCTCGACCTGAAGCGCCCGATCTACCGCAAAACCGCCGCCTACGGTCACTTTGGGCGCGAAGATGCTGACTTTACTTGGGAGCGAACCGACAAGGCGGAGTTGTTGCGGGCTGCGATGTAACGGTGGTGGATTCTTTCCGGTGCTTCGTAGTGCCGGCCTGGCGCGGAGGCTCGGCGGGGAGGGACACGCCGTGAATCCTCATCCGATACAACGGGGTGGGCTCTCCGTGGGGGCCTGGTGGAAAGCGAGAGTTGAACGTAGGAGCACACTTTGAAATTGCTGACAAATCCACCAAAATTTGCAGCATGGTACCCAACAAGGGCCCCGCAGGGCACCGGGGTTCGTGGGCCGTTAAGGGCGCCGAACGCAGCGGCTTGCGCAGGGCCTGGAGGCACATGGATGTGCCGTAAAGCCCCGTTGCGCAGGACGCGCATCGGGGCGGGGCCCGGAGCAAGGTGCGCAGAGAGGGCAGCCGCAGGCCGCCCGCCCGGCCCACGAACCCCGGGACCCTGCGGGGCTGCCCTACGGCCGCACCAAACCTGACAAAACAGCAGCACAGCAGACTAGGTATTCACCCAATTTCACCAGCAACAAAAAGGACTACATCATGAGCACAGTCACCAAACTCAACAGCACGCCCGACTACAAAGTCGCCGACATCAGCCTCGCCGACTGGGGCCGCCGTGAACTCGACATCGCCGAAACCGAAATGCCGGCACTGATGGCCATGCGCGAAAAATACCGCGCCAGCCAGCCGCTGGCCGGCGCCAAAATTCTCGGCTGCATCCACATGACCATTCAAACCGGGGTGCTGATTGAAACTTTAATTGAGCTGGGCGCTGAAGTGCGCTGGTCATCCTGCAACATTTTCTCCACCCAAGACCACGCTGCTGCCGCCATTGCCGCTGCCGGTATTCCGGTGTTTGCCTGGAAAGGTGAAACAGAAGAAGAATACGAGTGGTGCCTTGAGCAAACCATTCTGAAAGATGGCCGGCCATGGGACGCCAACATGGTGCTGGACGACGGCGGCGACCTAACCTCTCTGCTACACCAGAAGTTTCCGGCCATGCTCGACCGAATCCACGGTGTTACCGAGGAAACCACCACGGGCGTACACCGCTTGCTGGAAATGCTCGCGCGCGGCGAGCTGAAAATCCCGGCGGTGAACGTGAACGACTCAGTCACCAAAGCCAAGAACGACAACAAATACGGCTGCCGCCACAGCCTGAACGACGCCATCAAGCGCGGCACCGACCACCTGCTGGCCGGCAAAAAAGCGCTGGTGATTGGCTACGGTGACGTGGGCAAGGGCTCGGCCCAGTCTCTGCGTCAGGAAGGCATGATTGTTCGTATCACCGAAATCGACCCTATTTGCGCCATGCAGGCCTGTATGGACGGCTATGAAGTGGTCTCCCCGTTCATTGACGGCAACAACACCGGCAGTGCCGAGTGCATCGACAAGAACATTCTTGGCAACGTCGACCTGTTGGTCACCAGCACCGGCAACTACAACGTCTGTGACGAGCACATGCTGCGCGCTCTGAAAACGGGCACGGTGGTGTGCAACATCGGTCACTTCGACAACGAGATCGACACCGCCTTCATGCGCCGCAACTGGCGTTGGGAAGAAGTGAAGCCGCAGGTGCACAAGGTGTACCGTGACGACACACCCGGCAACTACCTGATCCTGCTGTCGGAAGGCCGCCTGGTGAACCTCGGCAACGCAACCGGCCACCCTTCGCGCATCATGGACGGCTCCTTTGCCAACCAGGTGCTGGCGCAGATTTACCTGTATGAACGCCGTTTCGCCAACCTGGAGCCGGAGATGAAGCCTGCGGCGCTGACGGTCGAAGTACTGCCCAAGAAGCTCGACGAGGAAGTAGCGGCGCACATGGTGGCCGGTTTCGGTGGCGTTATCACCAAGCTGACCAAGGCTCAGGCAGAGTACATCAACGTCAAGGCTGAAGGCCCCTTCAAGCCCGAAAGCTATAAGTACTAGGCCCGCCATGCCCACTATCAGCTTCGAGTACTTCCCACCGAAGACGGCAGACGGCAAAACAGCCTTGCTGGAGCGGACAACACCCGCTCTGCAAGCGCTGAACCCCAGCTTCTTTTCCGTCACCTACGGTGCAGGGGGATCCACGAGGGACAGCACGCTGGGCATCGTCACTGCCCTGCGAGAGCAGGGTATTGAGGTCGCGCCGCATCTAAGCTTTGGCGGCGACGGCGAAGACACCATCAAGGAGCTGCTCCAGCGCTACCAGCAACTCGGCGTGAAACGCCTGGTGGCGCTGCGTGGCGACATGCCCTCAGGCATGGGTGGCGCCAGCCAGCTGGTTTATGCCAGCCAACTGGTGGCCTTTATTCGTGAGCAAACCGGTGACCACTTCCATGTGGAAGTGGCTGCCTATCCCGAAATTCATCCGCAGGCGGAGAACTACAATAGCGACCTGCGGTTTCTGAAAGAAAAACTGGATGCTGGCGCAGACAGTGCCATCACCCAATATTTCTATAACGTCGAGTCGTATTTTTATTTTCTCGACCAGTGCGCTGCCATGGGCATTAACAAGCCCATCGTCGCGGGCATTATGCCCATCACCAATTACGCCAACCTGGCGCGCTTCTCACGTAATTGTGGTGCCGAGATACCGCGCTGGATCTGTCAGCGCATCGAAGGCTACGGCAACGATCAAGAGAGTATCCGTCAGTTTGGCATTGAAGTGGTGACACAGCTTTGCCAGACGCTGCTGGAGAACGGCGCGCCCGGGCTGCATTTCTACACCATGAACCAAGCGGAGCCAACCCGGCAGATTCGCAGCAACCTGGGGCTGTAGGACGCAGCCGTGAGGGTTCCTCGTATTTTCACGGCGCAGCTTCTTGCCGCCGGCGCCACGCTGCCACTGGAAGCAGGGCCAAGCCAACACCTGGCAAGGGTGCTGCGTATGGGCCCTGGAGATGCCCTATGCCTGTTTGACGGCAGCGGCCTGGATTTCATGGCGACCATTGTCGCCGCTGATAAACGCCAGGTGACGGTAGCGCTGGCAGCGGGGGAACCCGGGCTTCCAGAATCACCGCTGCGCATTCACCTGGGAATCGGTGTATCGCGCGGGGAGCGCATGGACTGGGTGGTACAGAAAGCCACGGAGCTGGGGGTTGCTGCCATCACCCCTTTGTCTACTGAACGCACCGAGGTACGCCTGCGCGGGGAGCGCGAACTGCGTAAACTGCAGCACTGGCAACAGATTGCGGTCAGCGCCTGCGAACAATCAGGGCGCAGCAAGCCACCAAAGGTCCACGCAGTAACCCCCCTGGCGGCCTGGCTTGAACGTTGCGATGACGAGCAGCGTTTCGTACTGCACCATCGAGCACAGCCGCTGGCATCGCCCGCAGCAACCCCCACGTCAGTAAGCTTGCTGGTAGGCCCCGAAGGCGGCCTCAGTGAAACGGAAGTGACTGCCGCAGAGGCCGCCGGTTTCGCCTCTTTGGCATTAGGGCCAAGGGTTATGCGCACCGAAACGGCCCCCTTGGCAGCACTGGCAATACTACAGGCGCGCTGGGGCGACATGGTGTTGCCGGCCTGAGCGCTGCAGGCGCCGGGCTCGCGCTTGCACGCGACACAGCCATTGCGTACTTTACGACAACACTCTAGCGCGGAAGGCACCGATGACCATCAAGATTGGCGTTGTGATGGACCCCATTTCACGGGTCCAATACAAAAAAGACAGCACTATGGCCATGCTCTGGGCGGCTCAGGCGCGGGACTGGCAGCTCTACTACATGGAGCCAGGGGACCTGTTCCTTGAGCAAGGCAAGGCACGCGCCAACCTGTCGCACCTGAGCGTATTCCGCGATCCGGAAAACTGGTACCAGCTGGGCACCGCGCAAGTGCAGGACCTGGCCGAGCTGGATGCGATCCTGATGCGCAAGGATCCTCCCTTTGACAACGAGTATGTGTACGCCACTTATATTTTGGAGGCAGCGGAGCGTGACGGCACGCTCGTGGTCAACCGCTGCCAAAGCCTGCGGGACTGCAATGAAAAGGTATTCGCCACACAATTTCCACAGTGCTGCCCACCACTACTGGTGAGCAGCGACCCGCGGCGCCTGAAGGCATTCCAGGCAGAGCATGGGGATGTCATATTCAAGCCGCTGGACGGCATGGGCGGCACCTCAATTTTCCGGGTAAAGCCGGGCGACCCCAACCTCAACGTGATTCTGGAAACGCTCACCCACTTCGGCAAGCAAACCATCATGGCGCAACGCTTCATCCCGGAAATCACCGAAGGTGACAAGCGTATTCTAATGATTAACGGAGAACCCCTGCCGTATTGTCTGGCCAGGGTGCCCACCTTGGGTGAAACCCGTGGAAACCTCGCGGCGGGTGGCACTGGCCGGCCGCAGCCACTGTCAGCTCGCGACCGCTGGATCGCGGAGCAGGTGGGGCCGAGCCTGCGCCAAAAAGGCTTGTACTTTGTCGGGCTGGACGTCATTGGCGACTACCTGACGGAAATTAACGTGACCAGCCCCACCGGTATTCAGGAAATTGAGCGGGCCTACGATATCGACATCGGTGGCCAGCTCATGGACTGCATTGCAGCGGAACTGGACGCGCGCTGAGGCCGGGCGAGTGGCCACTCAAACCGTTCCAGCCGGGGACAACACGCTCAGCATCGCGTTGTTCCTGGCTGGGGTCATGCACCTCATTTTAATACTGGGGCTGGGCTTCGGCACGAACACGCCCGCGCCACAGCCTCCCCAGCTGGCTATCACGCTGGCCCAACACCGCAGCGCCCTCACACCCGAAGACATTACCCATCTGGCCCAATTCAGCCAGGCCGGCAGCGGCGATCAGGCTGCTGAAGATCGTGCCGGTGGCCGCGCGCCGGGGGGAGCACCCCCGGCCCAACAACCTCGAGAGACTGACGACGGCCTCGGCGCTAGGCCCGCAGAGTCCGCCTTGACCACCCGCAGCAGTCGCCAGCAAGCCAGCGTGGAGCGGGAGCCTGAGCGTGAATCCGCACAGGCCTCCACACTGTTACCCAGCGGAATCAACGCCGAATGGGCCAACGAGCCAGCGGAGGCCAATCTTGATACCGCGCAACGCACACAATCGAGTGCACCCCGAGTGCGCAGCCTGACCGCAGTATCGGCCCAGGAAGCAACTGATGCCGCCTATCTGCACGCTTGGCGCCGCCGCGTAGAATCGGTCGGCAACCAGTACTATCCCGAAGCATCAATCCGCTACGGCCTCTACGGCAGCCTGCAGATGGTGGTTGTTGTCAACCACGACGGCCAGCTGGAGGATATTCGGATTTTGAACTCCTCAGGCTATGCGGTACTAGATGAGGCGGCGATGAAGATCGTGCGCATGGCTGCGCCTTTCGCGCCTTTCTCTGCCGCGCTGCGCGCGACCACGGACAAGCTCGAGATCATTCGCACGTGGCAATTTGAAGAAAACCGGCTAAGCTCTGGCTAAAGCGTCAACAACCGTTGCCGTCTTCTCATCACGAGGTTTACACGCCCTACCATGCCGATTTCTCCCACAGCCACCAGCAGCGGCTCCTGCCTGAGGAATCATTTCCTGCTGGCGATGCCAAGCCTGACAGAGGGCATCTTCTCGCAAAGCATCACCTACCTATGCGAGCACGGCGAAACTGGCGCAATGGGCATTATCATCAACCAACCTCTGGAACTCAGCGTTGCAGAAATTTTTGAGCACCTTGAGATTCGGCCGGGCAGAGACTTCAGTGATGAGCCTGTGATGGCCGGCGGGCCCGTGCAGCTGGACCACGGTTTTGTGCTGCACCGCGGCGCCCACCAAGGTTGGGATGCCAGCCTCAAGGTTACCAGCGAAATCACGCTAACCACCTCGCGCGACATACTCGCTGCCATCGCCGCCGGCAGCGGGCCTCCGGATTACCTGATCGCCTTGGGCTATGCCGGCTGGTCGGCAGGCCAGCTGGAAGAAGAGCTGTCGCATAATAGCTGGCTGACCATACCGGCCGATAGCCGTGTGCTGTTTGCAACGCCCTGGCATCGGCGCCTGGCCGCAGCGGCGGGAGCCCTGGGTATCGACATGAACCTGATCAGCGCACAGGCAGGGCATGCCTGAGCACAACAGCACGCGCGCCGGAGCTGCCACCATACTCGCTTTCGACTACGGCCTGCGACAGATCGGCGTCGCGGTCGGCAATTCACTACTGGGCACCAGCCAACCGCTGTGCGTTCTCAAGGCACGCGATGGCGTTCCTGATTGGGATCACATCAGCGCGTTGGCAGATGAGTGGCAACCAGGCGTGATTATCGTGGGTGACCCGCTCAATATGGACGGCACTGTCAGCCCGCTGGCCCTGAGGGCACGCAAATTTGCCCGCCGCTTACACGGGCGTTTAGGGCTGGAGGTGGCACTGTGTGATGAACGCCTCTCCAGTTACGCCGCGAAGTCCGAACAAAGAGAGCGTGGGCATCGAGGTGACTATCGCGCTGCGCCGGTAGACAGCTATGCAGCAGAATTGATTCTGCAAACCTGGCTGGCACAGCAGCAACCACGCAATTAAGCGCCTTTACACGAGCAGCGCTAATTGCGTCCCATATGTTTGGCACTGTCTGAATCGTCGACGCTCAAGTCGAAGCTATCAGCTTCAATGGCCTGGCCTTTTTCAAACATCTTGATCATCAGGCGCACATCGTTGGCAGAATCGGCATGCCGGATGGCATCCTCGCGCGTAATGAGGTTGTTTTTATAGGCATGAATCAGTGACTGATCCATGGTCTGCATGCCCTGTTCGGTGGATTTGGTCATCACATCCTTGATCAGGTGCACTTCGCCTTTGCGAATGTAGTCCTGAATCAATGGAGAGTTCAACAACACCTCGATCACCGGAGTGCGGCCCTTGCCATCCTTGTGCGGCAACAGCTGCTGAGCCACTATCGCTTTGAGGTTCAAGGACAGGTCCATCCACACTTGCGAATGGAGGTCGGCGGGGAAAAAGCTCTGAATACGGTCCAATGCCTGGTTGGCGTTATTGGCGTGCAGAGTGCACAGACACAGGTGCCCTGTTTCCGCAAAAGTCAGCGCATGCAACATGGTCTCGGCAGAACGCACCTCGCCAATCATGATCACATCGGGCGCCTGCCGCAGCGTGTTTTTCAGCGCAATATCGAAAGAATCCGTATCCATGCCCACCTCACGCTGGGTCACAAGACAGTTACCGTGTCGGTGCATGAACTCAATCGGGTCTTCGATGGTGATGATATGCCCACGACTATTTTGATTACGATATCCCACCATGGCCGCGAGCGACGTAGACTTACCAGTCCCGGTCGCACCCACAAAAATTACCAGACCGCGCTTGGTCATGGACAGATCGTTGATGATTGGTGGCAGGCCCAGCTCGGCAATTTCGGGAATTTCGGTGTGAATACGGCGCAACACCAATCCCATGCTGCCGCGCTGAACCAGCGCATTCACCCGGAAGCGACCGAGATCCGGAACCGCCAGCGCAAAATTACACTCGTGCGTGCGCAGGAATTCCTCGCGCTGCCGCTCATTCATCGTCGACAACACAACCTCGCGAGCCCGCTCGCCGGTGTACTTGACCTTGCTGACCGGGTAGATCTGGCCGTCAATCTTGATACTCGGTGGAGCACCGGCGGTGACAAAACCATCTGATGCGTTTTCCTTTACGACGCGTTGCAATAACTCTTCGATCAGCATGACCCGCTCTTCAATCCCCGCGTATTAGAAGTTTTCTGGCATACGTGCCTTTTCGCGCGCGATATCGCGCGTGATAACGCGTTTCTCAACCAATTCCTTGAGGCACTGGTCCATCGTTTGCATGCCCAGAGCCTGGCCGGTCTGGATAGCAGAGTACATCTGCGCCACCTTGTCCTCGCGGATAAGATTACGAATAGCCGAGGTGCCGCGCATGATTTCGTGTGCCGCAACACGGCCGCCGGTGGCTCGCTTCAACAAAGTCTGTGACACCACCGCCTGCAGCGACTCTGACAACATGGAACGAACCATGGATTTTTCCGCAGCGGGAAACACGTCAATAATTCGGTCGATGGTTTTAGCCGCTGATGTGGTGTGCAGGGTGCCAAACACCAAGTGGCCGGTTTCCGCAGCGGTGAGGGCCAGGCGGATGGTTTCCAGGTCGCGCATCTCGCCGACCAGAATGATGTCGGGGTCTTCACGCAGCGCCGAGCGCAGGGCTTCAGAAAATCCCAGGGTGTCACGGTGCACTTCACGCTGGTTTACCAGACATTTTTTACTCTCGTGAACGAATTCGATGGGGTCTTCAATAGTGAGGATGTGTTCGTACTTGTTGTCATTAATGTGGTCGACCATCGCGGCCAGCGTTGTTGACTTACCCGAGCCAGTGGGGCCTGTCACCAACACCAAGCCTCGTGGCATCATACAAATATCACGAAAAACCGTGCCCATGCTCAAGTCTTCCATAGTCAACACTTTGGAAGGGATGGTGCGGAACACGGCACCCGAGCCGCGATTCTGGTTAAAGGCATTAACACGGAAACGTGCCACACCAGGCACTTCGAAGGAGAAATCCGTCTCGAGGAATTCCTCGTAGTCCTTACGTTGCTTGTCGTTCATGATGTCATAGATGAGTTCATGCACCTGCTTGTGATCCATCGGCGGCAGGTTTATGCGGCGCACATCGCCATCCACTCGAATCATAGGTGGCAAGCCCGCCGACAGGTGCAAATCCGACGCACCCTGTTTGGCGCTGAACGCAAGAAGTTCTGTAATATCCACCGTTCCACTCCTTTTGGGCCGGCCCAGCGCTGGCGCCGGAGACCGCTACTGCCATACTGTGCATAGCAACACGTTATTCTCAACTCGCCTCACGGCATCGGAATCCGCTACCATCTACAGCATGGACACAGACCAGCTCGCTCAACAACTCGCCAAACTCCGTGAAAGAGTACGACTCGGCGCCGAAAAAAGCCAGCGTGAGCCTGCGGAGATCCGTGTGCTCGCCGTCAGCAAAACCCGTGGGGCCGATGAAGTTCGTGCGGCGGCAGCACTGGGGGTGCGTGATTTCGGGGAAAATTACCTGCAAGAGTCGCTGACAAAAATCGACGCGCTCGATGACCTCAAGCTTTGCTGGCACTTCATCGGCCCCATCCAATCAAACAAGACGCGCGCCATCGCTGAACACTTCGACTGGGTGCACAGTGTCGATCGTCTGAAAATTGCTCAACGCCTGAGCGAGCAACGCCCCGCCCACCTGCCGGATTTGCAGCTGTGCCTGCAAGTGAATATCTCCGCACAGGACAGTAAATCAGGCGTGGCGTTGTGCGACTTGAGTGCACTCGCCACCGCCGTAGCGCAACTGCCGCGTGTGCAGCTGCGTGGGCTAATGGCCATTCCCGCACCTGCCGATACCTTCGCCCGGCAATGCGAGCCTTTCGCAGCACTGCGCACCGCACTGGCCCAGCTACAGGCCAACCTGCCAGAGCTGGACACGTTGTCCATGGGAATGTCTGCCGACCTCGAAGCGGCGATCGCCGAAGGCGCGACTATTGTCCGCATTGGCACAGACATTTTCGGCCCACGCAGAACCGCCAGCAACGGATGATTTCGCCAAGCTGCGGCGTGTATACTGCGCCCTTCCCCTGACCAATCGACACCAGGATTATGACCAAAGCGGTTATCACGTTAATCGGCGCCGGCAATATGGCCGCCAGCATCATCGGTGGCTTACTGGAAAGCGGCCACCCCGCTGCCAACCTCCACGCGGCGGACCCTGCAGCAGAAAGCTTAGCCAATTTGCGCAAGCTAGGTGCCCTTGCTGTCTATAGCGACAATGCCGCAGCCTGTACCGAAGCCGATGTGGTTATCGTGGCAGTAAAGCCACAGGTCATGCGCGAAGCGCTGCAGAGTATTGCGGCGCCCGTCAGGGCGCGCCGTGCACTGGTCATTTCGATTGCCGCCGGCACCACCATCGCCAGTATGGAGGCAGTGCTGGGCGACGGTGCCGCCATTGTGCGCTGTATGCCCAACACCCCTGCTCTGTTGGGCGTAGGGGCTAGCGGACTCTATGCCAATAGCCAAGTAGACGCAGACCAGCACGCCTTGGCCGGCACCATTCTCGGCGCGGTTGGCCTTATCGAGTGGGTCCCGGAAGAAGCGCTGCTGGATGCTGTCACCGCCCTTTCGGGCAGTGGCCCTGCCTACTTCTTTTTATTCATGGAGGCCATGATCAATGCCGGGTGTTCTATGGGGCTATCCCGTGACTGTGCAACGGTCATGGCCCGGCAAACCGCATTGGGGGCAGCACGCATGGCACTGGAAAGCGACGTCGACCTGGCCGAATTGCGCCGCCGCGTGACCAGCCCCGGCGGCACCACCGAACGCGCTGTGGAATGTTTTGAACGTGAGGGCTTACGCGACCTGGTTACCCACGCGATGACCGCCGCGCAACAGCGCGCGGCAGAAATGGGCGCTGAATCGGAGCAGGAGAGGGTATGAGCGCACTCAATGATATCGCGGCGTATCTGCTGCAAACCGCGCTCAATCTGGCGCTTCTGGCCATGCTGCTGCGCTTTTTACTACAGGTAGTGCGGGCTGATTTCTATAATCCGCTAAGCCAATTCCTCGCCCGCATCACCAACCCGCTGGTATTGCCGCTGCGGCGTGTGATCCCCAGCGTGGGGGGGCTCGACCTGTCCACCTTGCTCATCGCGCTGCTGCTGCAAATTGCGGCTATTGTCGCCTTGCTGGCCCTCAATGGTTCGGGGCCTCCCGGCGTACTGCGCTTATTCGTGTGGTCACTGCTAGGCGTTGCGGGCCTGGTGGTGAACATTTACTTTTTTGCCTTGCTCGCCATGATCATCCTGAGCTGGGTAGCACCCGGCAGCCGCCACCCGGCCCTGCTGCTGTTGTTTCAGCTGACCGAGCCGGTGATGGCACCGGTTCGTCGCCTGCTACCCAATATGGGAGGTATCGATTTTTCACCGATCCTGCTGTTCATCCTGATCAACGTCATCCAGATCGCGCTGGGGCATATGGCAGCGGCGGCGAGGTTACCGTCGGCACTGGTCATCGGGCTTTAGTTCCCGCAGTGAACACATCAACGGTCGGTATTGTCACCCCGCAGAGCGTGCGCTTCGAAGAGCCGCTGCTGCTCGCCTGCGGCCGTGAGTTGCCGAGCTACGAGCTTGTTTATGAAACCTACGGCGAACTCAACAGTACGCGCTCCAATGCCGTGCTGGTGTGCCACGCGCTGTCTGGCCACCACCATGCGGCGGGCTATCACACGGCGGATGACCGCAAGCCCGGGTGGTGGGATGAATGTATCGGGCCCGGCAAACCTATCGATACCCGGCATTTTTTTGTCGTCAGTCTCAATAACCTGGGTGGTTGCCACGGGTCCACCGGGCCGGTGAGCGCAAACCCGGCCACGGGAGCTCCCTGGGGGCCGGACTTCCCCTCACTGCGCGTGCGCGACTGGGTGCACAGCCAGGCCAGGTTGGCCGATTATCTGGGCATTGACTGCTGGGCAGCGGTTATTGGCGGCAGCCTGGGAGGTATGCAGGCCATGCGCTGGGCTCTGCTTTACCCGCAGCGTCTACGCCACTGCGTGGTGATTGCTTCGGCCATGCGCCTGAGCGCGCAGAATATTGCTTTCAATGAGATAGCGCGCCAGGCCATTCAGTCCGACCCGGGGTTTGCCGATGGCCACTACCTCGCCAAGAACACCCTGCCTGCCAAGGGCCTCGCGCTGGCGCGCATGGTGGGCCATATCACTTACCTGTCAGACGATGCCATGGCCAGTAAATTCGGCCGTGACCTGCGCTCCGGCAGCCTGGAACTGGGTGATGAAGAAGTCGCTGAGTTTCAGGTACAGAGCTATCTGCGCTACCAAGGTAACCAGTTCTCCGGCAGTTTTGATGCCAATACCTATATCTTGATGACGCAGGCGCTGGATTTTTTTGACCTTGCCCGAGAGTACGCTGACGACCCCGTAGCCGCTTTCCGCGAAGCCAGCTGCAGCTTTCTGGTGCTGTCGTTTTCCACTGATTGGCGCTTTTCGCCCAGCCGCTCGCGCGAAATCGTCGACGCCCTGATTGCCGCAGACCGGCCGGTCACCTACGCTGAAATTGAAGCCGATGACGGCCACGATGCCTTCCTGATGCCCATCCCGCGCTACCTGGCGCTGTTTGGTGCCTACATGCAGCGCGTCAAGGAAGGCTGCTGATGCGCCTTGATCTCACTCATATTCAGCGCTGGATCGCGCCTGGCTCCAAAGTGTTGGACCTGGGCTGCGGTGACGGTGAGTTTCTGCAGCGGCTGGAGGCAGAGCGCGATGTACGTGGCCTGGGGCTGGAAATTGACCCGGACAAAATTAACAAGGCGGTCGCCCGAGGCCTGAATGTTGTGGAGCAGGACATGGACGCGGGGCTCACCAACTTCCCCGACCAGAGCTTTGACACGGTAGTCATGGCGCATGCGCTGCAGGCAGTGCACTATCCCGATCGCGTGCTCGAAGAGATGCTGCGCATTGGTCGTCAGGGTATTGTCACCTTTCCCAATTTTGCCCATTGGAATTGCCGCCTGTACCTGGGCTCGCGTGGACGTATGCCCGTTTCCCGTTTCATGCCGTATAACTGGTACGACACACCCAATATTCATTTCTGTACGGTGAAAGATTTCGAAGCACTGTGCGAAGAGCGCGGCATACGCATCCTCGCACGCGATATGGTGGGCAATACTCATCGTCGACCACTGCTGGCGAGTGCCTGGCCTAATCTGTTTGCGGTTACCGCGATCTATCTCATCAGCCACTGAGGAGAGGAGCATGTTCCAGAGATTCTGCCTGACGTTGGCCTTGCTACTGGTCTTAACCGGCGCTGCCCAAGCACAGCAGTCGGAAAGATACGGCCCTTACGAGCTACATTACAGCGTGGTGAACACCACATTCCTCGAGCCCGGCGTAGCGGCCACCTATGGCATTACCCGGGGCAAAAACCGCGCAATTCTGAACCTGGCGGTACGCGAACATACCGCCGAGGGCACAGTCGCCCGGCCGATGTTGATTCAGGGTTACACGCGCGACCTGATCACCGGACAGGAGATGAAGTTTCTCGAGGTTCGGGAAAGTGGCGCGATCTACTATATCGCTGAGTTCGCCTTTATTAACGAAGAATGGCGCTTTTTTGAAATCGACTTTCGCCCGGAAGGCGGCGACACCACTTTCCGCTTCGAACATCGCCACCAGCTGTATATCAACTAATGTACACGTGCAGCCAGGCCGTGGTACTCGCCAGCGGAAATGCAGGCAAGCTCGCCGAGCTGTCGCGTATTCTGGCCCCGCTGGGGCTTTCCTTGCGGGCGCAGTCTGAACTGGGCGTGGTAGAGGTTGCCGAAACCGGGCTGACGTTTGTCGAAAACGCCATCATCAAGGCCCGGGCTGCAGCCGATCAAACAGGCCTCCCCGCCATCGCCGACGACTCCGGGCTGGAAGTGGACTGGCTGCAAGGCGCACCCGGCATTCACTCTGCTCGCTATTCCGGTGCAGGTGATGCGGGCAACAACCACAAACTGCTAGAAGCCCTGCAGGATGTGCCCTGGCCTGACCGCACAGCACGCTACCAGTGCGTTTTAGTCTACATGCGCCATGCACTGGACCCCACGCCGATCATTTGCCAAGGCAGCTGGGAGGGCCACATTCTCGACAGCGCACAGGGCGAGGGTGGTTTCGGTTATGACCCGCTGTTTCATGTCGAAGCCTTCAACTGTAGCGCGGCACAGCTGGCGCCGCGCACCAAGAATCGTGTGAGCCACCGTGCCGTGGCCTGTGCCCAGCTGGTCGCCGCGGTGGAACGCGACATCGCGCAACGCACGCGTTAGTGGGCGCCCTGCAGCTACCACCGCTGGGGCTCTACGTGCACCTACCCTGGTGCGAGCGCAAATGCCCCTACTGCGACTTTAATTCCCATGAAGCCCGCAGCCTGCCAGAAGCCGCCTATATCGACAGCCTGTTGGCGGACCTGGAAGCTGACCTGCACTTTGTTCAAGGCCGCGAGGTAGGCACGCTATTCATCGGCGGTGGCACACCGAGTTTGTTCAGTGCTGCAGGTATACAGCACTTGATGGGCGGCATTGCCGCACGTGTGGCCTTGGCGGAAGGCTTTGAGGCCACACTGGAAGCCAATCCGGGCAGTGCCGAGGCAGAAAAGTTCGCCGGCTTTCGTGCCGCAGGCATCAATCGCCTGTCGCTGGGCATACAGTCTTTCCAGAATGCCCAGCTGGCTGCGCTGGGCCGGGTACACAACAGTGATCAAGCACATGCCGCCGTAGGCGCGGCGCGCCAAGCCGGGTTTCAGCGAATCAACCTGGATCTCATGCATGGGCTGCCAGGGCAAACAGCAGCTGCCGCACTGGCCGACCTGGCGACCGCATCTGCCTACCAAACCGGACATTTATCCTGGTACCAGCTCACCATAGAACAAAATACGGTCTTTTATAAACAGCGCCCCATCCTCCCCGAGGAAGATATCTTGGCGGATATTCAGGATGCCGGTGAAGTACAGCTCTGTGCCGCCGGGCTGGCACCCTACGAAGTGTCCGCCTGGGCCGCTACAGGCGAACAGTGCCGACACAACCTTAACTACTGGGAGTTTGGTGACTATCTGGGGATTGGCGCAGGCGCGCACGGTAAAATCAGTTTTCCGGACGGACGTATCCTGCGCTATTCCAAACGCCGTCAACCCGACGCCTATATGGCGGCGCAAGGTGACTGGCAAGTACAGCCGCAGTGGCTCAGCGATGCTGAACGGCCCGGCGAATACATGCTAAACGCCTTGCGCCTTAACAGCGGCTTCGCCCTGCCCGACTACACCGCTCGCACTGGCCTACCCTGCTCAACGCTGCAGCCGGCGCTCGATTCATTAGTGGCTCGGGGCTTGCTGGTGCAGGAAGGAGAACAGTTGCGTGCGAGTGAGCTGGGGCGGCGCTTTCTCGATTCAGTCATCACCGAGTTTCTCGCCTGATACGCTGCCCGGCGCAGACTGCCTCGAGCACTCTGCCAGAATGATCAGTCGGCCGTGCGGGTGAACACCAAATCCCAAACACCGTGCCCCAATCGCTCACCGCGCTGCTCGAATTTGGTCAGCGGGCGGTGCGCCGGACGGGGCGTGTAAAGCCCATCTGCGGCCGTATTCTCAAGCCCTGGTGTAGCGGTGAGGACTTCCAGCATTTGCTGCGCGTAGCTCTCCCAATCCGTGGCCAGATGCAGCTTACCCTCCGGTTTGAGATAACCCACCAGGTCAGCCGTAAACGCCGGCTGAATCAGACGTCGCTTGTGGTGGCGTTTCTTGTGCCAAGGGTCGGGAAAGAAAATCTGCAGGGTATCGAGGCTTCCAGACGCAATGCAATCACGCAACACTTCCACCGCATCGTGGCAATACACGCGGATATTGTCGACTCCAGCTTCCGCCATGGTGTGCAGCATTTTGCCAACGCCGGGGCGATGCACTTCAATCCCGATAAAATCTGTCTCGGGCGCCGCAGCTGCCATTTCGACAAATGACTGACCCATGCCAAAGCCTATTTCCAACACCCGTGGAGCCTCGCGGCCAAAAACCTGCGGGTAATCCAGGGGGCCGTCGCTATGAAGCAGGCCATAACGCGGCCAGCCTTCATCGAAGGCACGCTGTTGTCCGCTGGTGAGGCGCCCCATACGCAGTACATAGCTGCGTATGGCCCGGTGGGCAGTATCAGTCATTGATCAGCCAGCCAGCTTCCAGCTGGCGGCAGCCAGGCAACCCCAGCCAGCAATGAAGGCGAGGCCGCCCAAGGGAGCAATAGCACCCAACCAACGCAAGCCAGAAAGGCTAAGCACGTACAAACTGCCGGAGAATAGCAGTAGGCCCAGCATGAACAACCAACCGCCACTGCGTAGCAGGGTCAGTTCAGCGTTTTGCGCCAGCAAAATACCAACCGCCAGCAGGGCGAGAGAATGATAGAAGTGATATTGAACGGCGGTCTGGAAGACATCCAGTGAGTAGCTGTCCAAGCGAGCCTTGAGGGCGTGAGCGCCAAAAGCACCAAAACCAACCGCAAGTGCGCCGCTGATAGCGGCACTGGCAATAAAGAACTGCGCCATGAGGGGCTCCGAAAACACGGGAGTGCAGTGTAGCACTCCCAAGGTCAGTCAGTTCAGGCTGCGATAGAGGTACGCAGCTTCTTCATGGCGTTTTGCTCAAGCTGGCGAATGCGTTCGGCAGACACCTGATACTTGGCTGCCAACTCGTGCAACGTGGCCTTCTTTTCCGCCAGCCAACGTTGGGCAAGAATATCACGGCTGCGCTCGTCCAGCTCACCCAGCGCCTGATACAGCTGGTCTTCACTGTTTTCCTGCCAGTTATCGGATTCGACCGACAGCGCCGGGTCGCTGCGCTGGTCTTCAAGATAGTACTGGGGAGCCTGCCAGGCGTCGTCTTCGTCTTGGCCAACGGGTGAGTCAAACGCGACATCGCGACTGCTAAGGCGCCCTTCCATGCGCTGCACTTCCGCAATATCCACACCGAGGTCGTCAGCAACGGCTTGCGCCTCTTCCCGGCTCAACCACGCCAAGGTCTTCTTCGCACCGCGAAGGTTGAAGAACAGCTTACGCTGCGCTTTGGTGGTGGCGACTTTCACTATGCGCCAGTTGCGCAGAATAAATTCGTGCATTTCCGCTTTAATCCAATGCACCGCAAAGGACACCAAACGCACGCCTTTTTCAGGGTTAAAGCGTTTCACCGCCTTCATCAGGCCCACGTTCCCTTCCTGAATCAGGTCAGCTTCAGACAGGCCATAGCCTGAATAACTGCGGGCAATGTGCACCACGAAACGCAGGTGGGACATTACCAACTCGCGTGCCGCCTCCACATTAGCGTTGCAATACAAGTCCTCTGCCAGCGCTTTTTCACGCTCTGGCGTCAATAACGGAATGCTGCTTACAGCCTGCACGTAGGCCCCAAGATTGGCGCCCGGCACCATCTGGTCGACTGGTAACAACCCTCTGCTCATACACAATCCCCTTTCTACTGTCTTCAATTCTAGCACTCCTGACCTTAGAGTGCTAACCGCGAAAAAGTTCCGGGGGAGCTGCGCGCCAAGCCAGCAATTTACGGGATAAGCTTGCTGCGGAAGTGGCAGCGCGAGGCTAGCGCTAGCGCGGGGCAATCAGACGCAGGTGCCTGGTTACCGCCAGCCAGGCGCCGGCAAGGCCCAAACAGCCGCCGATTAGCACCAGGTTCAGGCTACCCATAATACCCAGGCCACCGAGCCGGAAATTGCTCTGATACAGCTCCGCCAGGCGCATCACCGGACCACCCAGAAGCCACAGCGCCGAGGCCACCAGCAATGCCGCGAACACGCCGCCGCCCACGCCATACCAAAGCCCGGTATACAAAAACGGACGGCGGACAAAGGCATTGCTGCCGCCAACCAGTTTAATCACCACAATTTCTTCCCGGCGGCTCTCGATAGACAGGCGGATGGTGTTACCCAGTATTAACACAACCCCAGCCACCAGCACACTGCCCAAGGCCCAGACTACACGTCGACTAATTTGCATCAGGGTATTAAGACGTTCAAGCCAAGCCATATCCAGCACCACCTCGGCAATGCGGGGGTCGGCGGCCAATTCTGTATAGAGTGCCGGCGCCGCATCGCTACCCGGCACGGGTGTCAGCAGCAACACGTCCGGCAGCGGGTTGCGCTCCAGAGTCTCCAGCACGTCGGCAAACCCGGACAGCACGCTGAACTCGGCTAACGCTGCATCTCGGGAAACAAACGCCACATGCTCGACATCGGGCCGTTGTTGCAGCGCTGCACTGAGCGACTGCGCCTCATCGGCACTGACAGACCCACTGAGAAACAGGGACAGCTGCGCAGGGCTGTCCCAGCGATCACTGAGCGCTCGGGCATTGTCCAGCGCTACCGTCAGGGCCGCAGGCAGTGCCAGCGCAATACCCAGCACCAACCAGGTGAGCGTGCTGGCAAAGGGGTGGTCCAGGACGCGAGCCAAACTGTCGGCAGCCGACAATCGGTGGTGTGCCAGCCAGCCCTGAAACAGGTGCCGCATTTGGGTGCGACGCGTGCTGGCTCCCTCGCGGCGAAGTTTGTTTTCTACCGCACTCATGCGCCAGTTCCTACCAAGCGCCCGCCGCGCAAGGTGAGGATGCGATGGCGCATGCGAGAAATCAGCGCCAGGTCGTGGCTGGCAATCAACACAGTAACCCCTACCTGGCTAAAGGCCTCAAACAGCTGCATGATCTCTGCCGAGAGCAGCGGGTCGAGGTTACCGGTGGGTTCGTCCGCCAGCAAAATCCGTGGCCGTGCCACGACGGCCCGCGCGATGCCCACCCGCTGCTGTTCACCGCCTGACAGAGTCACCGGCAGCGCGCGCTCTTTTGACAGCAAGCCCACCTTATCCAGCGCCGCACGCACCCGGCGACCGATTTCACGCTGCTCGTAGCCGCCAATCACCAGGGGCAGCGCCACGTTGTGAAACACGCTGCGGTCGAACAACAATTGATGATTTTGGAAAACGACGCCGATATTACGCCGATGACGCGGGATACCGCGCTCACCGACTTTCGCCAGGTTCTGGCCGTCAACAATCAGCTGACCGCGGGAAGGTCGCTCAATCAACATAATCAAGCGCAGCAATGTACTTTTGCCCGCGCCGGAATGACCCGTGAGAAAAACCATCTCATCCTGGCGAATCTCGACGCTCACCTCGCTCAAGGCTTCGTGGCCTTCCTCGTAGCGCTTACTAACGCGATCAAAGGTGATCATGGATCAGAATCCGCACCTGCGAACAAAGCATCGATAAAGGGCTCGGCGGCAAAAGGCCGCAAGTCATCCGCCGTTTCACCAAAGCCAATAAAGCGGATAGGCAGCCCAAGCTGGCGTGCAATGGCAAAGATTACGCCGCCCTTGGCGGTGCCATCAAGCTTGGTAAGTGTAAGCCCGGTCACCCCAACAAGCTGCTGGAAATGGCTGGCTTGGGCGAGTGCGTTCTGCCCCGTGCCGGCGTCGAGCACGAGCATCACCTCATGGGGCGCGGCGGCATCCAACTTGCCCATGACGCGCACCACCTTACGCAGCTCGTCCATCAAATGATCTTTGTTGTGCAGGCGTCCCGCAGTGTCGGCGATCAGCACATCCACATTGCGCGCCTGAGCCGCCTGCAGTGCATCAAAAATTACCGAGGCGCTGTCAGCACCCGTGTGTTGAGCGATGACCGGCACGTTGTGCCGCTCACCCCACACTTGCAACTGCTCAACCGCAGCAGCACGGAAAGTGTCGCCGGCCGCCAACATCACGGAACGACCTTCCGCCTGAAAGCGCCGAGCCAGCTTGCCGATGGTGGTGGTTTTACCGACCCCGTTCACCCCCACCATAAGAATCACATAGGGCCGGTGGCCCGACACGTCCAAAGGCACTTCACACGGCTGTAACAGGCCCAATAATTCTTCTTGTAGCGCCTGCTGTAAAGCCTCTGGCCGGGTCAACTCCTTGCGCGAAACTCGCTGCGTCAGGCGTTCTATAATATCCACCGTGGCATCAACACCCACATCGGCCAGCAACAGGCGCGACTCAAGCTCCTCAATCAGCTCCTCATCGATCTCCTTGCGGCCGAGGAACAGCGCGCCCATCCCTTGCACCAGCGTATTACTGGTTTTATCCAGCCCGCGGCGCAAGCGGGTGAAAAATCCGGCCTCCGCAGCCGCATCAGAAGGTGCAACCGGTTGTGCCACGGGCCGTTCTGCGGGCTGGGCCACAGCTTGAGCAGGCGAAGCCGGCGCGTAAGGCGGCTCACTCGCAGAGGCCGGCACCAGCGCATCCGTTGCCGGCACAGAGCCGGACATAGTCGCTGCAACCTCGCTAGGTGCTGGAGCATCTGGGGCGGTATCGACACTGGCGGCAACGGCCTTGTCTGCCTCTGGCACACTGGGTGCGGGCGTCTGTTTACTGCGGTTGAAAAACTTCATGGGTCTCGTGATAAAATCGACGGCGGAGTATCCGCAGGACTGCGTATCCTATCACTCCTCAGAGGAGCGGAGAAATGACAACACGCCGCGGCACGCCCGCAAAGGGCTCACAGCCGCCAAACGGCAGTTTACGTATCATTGGAGGGCGCTGGCGCGGTCGCAAACTGCCCTTCAACGCGGCACAGGGCTTACGCCCTACCGGTGACCGAATCCGTGAGACTCTGTTTAATTGGCTGGCCAACGAGCTCCCCGATGCACGCTGCGCCGATCTTTTCAGCGGTTCTGGTGCACTTGGGCTGGAAGCGCTGTCACGGGGCGCAATCCACTGCGATTTTGTCGAGAACAACGCAGCAAGCCTGGCGCAGATTCGTCGCCACCTGCACACGCTTGATAGTGAGGCTCAAGGAACATGCCACGCCAGCAGCGCACTGGACCTGCTGACGAGGGCCACAGCAGGCCCGTGGGATGTCGTCTTCATCGACCCGCCGTTTGCGCTGCAGCTGGTTGCGCCAACCTGCGCGCTCCTGGCCACAAGCGGGGCCCTTGCAACATCGGCCAGCATTTACGTTGAGACAGGCCGAGAGGAAACCGAGATTGCATTTCCAGAAGGCTGGGAGCTGCACCGCGACAAAAACTCGGGCGCCGTTCGCTATCGGCTGTTCCACGCCCCGGCCCAGGGTTGGCCTGGTTTGCACGCGCAACCATGAGTGTTTACCATCTGCCCCTCTCACCCCCTCCCTGAGCAGCTTTCATGAACACACACACGGTTGTCTATCCCGGCACCTTTGACCCCATCACCAATGGCCATGTCGACCTGATCGAGCGTGCCGCTCGCCTTTTCGGCAACGTTGTTGTTGCGATAGCGCACAGTGAGAAGAAGACACCGCTGTTCAACCTGGAGGAACGTGTTGCCCTGTGCAAAGCTTCGCTGCAGCATCTGGACAACGTGGAAGTAGTGGGATTCAGTAATTTATTGATCGATTTCGTGCATAGCCAAGGCTCACGCTGTGTTCTGCGTGGCCTACGTGCGGTGGCGGACTTCGAGTATGAATTTCAGTTGGCCAACATGAACAGGGCGCTGGACAGTGAGTTTGAAAGCATCTTCCTGACGCCATCAGAGCACTTATCGTATATTTCATCTTCTTTAGTAAGAGAAATTGCCTCACTGCAAGGCAATATTACGCCCTTTGTGCCCACACCCGTGGCGCAGGCACTGCAAGAGCGCTTCCGTTAATCTTCAGCGGCAGCCTTGCGCTCGCGACTGCGGTTGATGTCCTTGTTGGTGTAACCCGTTTCACGGCAACCTAGACAGCGCATAAAAGTCGCCTCGGCCGGGCCAATCATTAACGTTTCTGCTGCTTCACCAGCGTGGCCAGCGAGTATCGTAAAAGGCAAACTCACCAGCCATGCTGCCGTTCCACCTGCTGTCATCACCACGCCGATAGGCCGGGCAACCAACAGATCGCCCATCATGGCACCGGCGGAAGGACTTCCATCCATAGCGCTTTGCGCCCAAGACAGCGACGGCAGGGTCAGGCATGCCACCAAAGCGACGAACGCAAGCCGGCGGTTAACGTAGTCTACTTTCATTATTCACTCCCCGAGAGGCAGCCGCCCCACACTGACAAGTTCTGAGTGTAGCCTGTTCAGCGCTGACAGGCCACGCAATACACCGTGCTGCGCTGACCCAATCGTACCTCACGCAAGGGGCGCCCGCAGCCGGTACACGGCGCGCCACCGCGGCCATACACGGTTAACTGCTGAGCAAAGTAACCCGGCTTGCCATCACCGCCCACAAAATCACGCAGTGTAGTTCCACCCTGGTTTATGGCAGAAGTAAGCACTTGCTTCACCGCCTCGACAAGGCGTGCGTAACGGGCCAGGCTGATCTTTCCGGCAGGACGATCGGGGCGGATGCCGGCCATAAAGAGCGCCTCATTGGCGTAGATGTTACCCACGCCCACAACCACCTTACCATCCATCAAAAACGGCTTAACGGGGCCTCTGCGTCCGCGAGACCGAACATAAAGCAGTTCACCACTGAACACGTCAGACAGCGGCTCTGGGCCCAGCCCTTCCAGCAAGCTATGGCTTTCGCCCGAGCCCAGCCATAACATACAACCAAACCGGCGGGGGTCGTTGTAGCGCAGCCGATCACCGCTGGAGAGCTGTATCTGCACGTGATCATGACGCAGCAATGGGCTATCGTCGCGGATAACGCGCAGGGAACCTGACATACCCAAATGCACCAACAAGCTGCCGCTCGCCATACGAAAAAGCAGGTACTTGGCACGCCGTTCTACCGCAGTAATCTGCTGCCCGCACAACTGCTGCGGCAAATCTGCGGGGATTGGCCAGCGTAAACGCGGCTCACGTACCTCTACAGAGAGCACGCGTTGGCCCACCGACCAAGGCGCAACACCGCGACGGGTTGTTTCTACTTCCGGAAGCTCAGGCATCGTTTTCAGCCACAAAAAACCCCGACCTGGGCCGGGGTTCTACGCGTATATGAGGGCACTTGCTTACTTGATTTTGCCTTCCTTATACATTACGTGCTTACGCACGACTGGGTCGTACTTTTTCATTTCCAGCTTGTCTGGAGTGGTGCGCTTGTTCTTGTCAGTGGTATAGAAGTGCCCTGTACCGGCTGACGAAATCATTCTGATCTTGTCTCTCATGACTACTCTCCTTCAGACTTCGCCGTTCAGACCTTGACGCCGCTGGCGCGCATGTCGCTCAGCACTTGGTCAATGCCCTTCTTGTCGATGATACGCATGCCCTTGCTAGAAACACGCAGAGATACAAAACGCTTCTCGGATTCAACCCAAAACCGATGGTGGTGCAGGTTGGGCAAAAAACGGCGACGTGTGCGGTTCTTCGCATGTGATACGTTGTTTCCTGTGACCGGGCGCTTGCCGGTGACCTGACATACTCTTGTCATGATTGCCTCTCCCATTACCACGGGATTTGTCGAATTAGTGTGGCCAAATGGGTCAAAAAGGGTACCCCGGCCGCGCGGAGCGCGACTTTATACCAGAACAGGTAGGCCAAAGCAAGCGCGTTTACGCTTCCCACAGTCTACAGCAAACCACTCTCCGCAAAGGAATAACTCTGGCCGCGGCCCACAATCACGTGGTCCAGCACCCTGATATCCAGCAAGCCGAGAGCGGCCTGCAGCCGCTCCGTGATGCGCCGGTCCGCCTGACTGGGCTCAGCGATACCCGAAGGGTGGTTGTGCGCAAAAATCACCGCAGCTGCATGATACTGCAAGGCGCGCACGGCGACCTCTCGGGGGTACACGGCCGCGCCGTCGAGCGTGCCAAAAAATAGATCTTCACAGCGCAGTATACGGTGCTGGTTATCCAGAAACAGGCAGGTAAAAACCTCGCGAGGCTGGCCACCCAGATGATGCTGCAAAAATTCCCGTGTGGCCCGCGGGCTACACAACACGCTGCCGGAGCGCGCCTGCTCCAGTGCATGGCGCCGCGCCAGTTCCAGCCCGGCCCTAAGCACGGCGTACTTGCCAGCACCCAACCCGGGATAGTTAAGCAGTGTTTGCTGGGTGGCCCCGAGCAGGCTCGCGAGGCTGCCAAAACGCAGCAGCAAGTCGCGCCCAACATCAAGCGCAGAGTATCCGCGGCGCCCCGTACGCAGCAAAACAGCAAGCAACTCGGCGTCAGAAAGTGCCAATGGCCCGCGCTGCAACAGTTTGTCGCGGGGGCCCTCCCCTGCAGCCCAGTCTTTGATCGACATGGCGGTGCCCTCCCTGGCCTGCGCCCTGCGGTGTCCAAACACCCGTGGTGATGGTATTGTTCCTCACTTGAATCCGCCTATTGTCCCAGTTGGGTAGCCGCAGTGGCACATCTTTTTAATCGCAATATTGTGCTCGGCGTCAGTGGCGGAATCGCTGCTTACAAATCAGCAGAGCTGGTACGTCAGCTGAAAGAGCTCGGCGCCGATGTGCGCGTTATCATGACGCGAGGGTCGCAAGAGTTCATTACGCCTTTAACACTACAGGCACTGTCCGGGCACCCGGTGCACACCGACCTGCTGGATGCCGATGCAGAGCTGGGCATGGGCCATATCGAACTGGCGCGCTGGGCAGACTTGCTGATTATTGCGCCAGCGACGGCAGACCTGCTGGCCCGGCTTGCCAGCGGCCGTGCAGATGACCTGTTGACCACGGTCGCCCTCGCCACGGCAGCGCCTAAGTTGGTCGCTCCCGCAATGAATCAGCAAATGTGGCGCGACCCCGCAACGGCCAGCAATGTCGCTACGCTCAATAGTAGAGGGATTGCGCTGATTGGCCCCGCCTCGGGCGAGCAGGCCTGCGGTGACGTGGGCCCCGGGCGCATGGAGCAGCCCACGAACATTGCCCAGGCCGCCGCCGCACTGTTCACCCGAGGCGTGCTCGCAGGGCAGCGTGTGGTCATTACCGCGGGGCCAACGCGGGAAGCGCTGGACCCAGTGCGCTACCTGTCTAATCACAGCTCAGGCAAAATGGGTTACGCACTGGCAGATGCCGCTGTCGACGCCGGAGCCTCAGTAACACTGGTGAGTGGCCCGGTACATCTCGCAACGCCAGGCCATGTGACACGCGTTGATGTTACCAGCGCCGCTGAAATGCTCGAGGCGAGCCTGGCGCTGCTGCCAGCGTGTGACCTGTTCATCGCCTGTGCCGCCGTAGCGGACTACCGTCCTCTGGCCATTGCACAGCAGAAGCTGAAAAAAGGCGCCATGCGTATGACCTTGGAGCTGGAACGCACTACCGATATTTTAGCGGCCGTTAGCGCCTCGCCACAGGCACCCTTTACTGTGGGCTTCGCGGCAGAGACACACGATGTCGAGCGCTATGCGCGGGGCAAACTAGAGCAGAAGAACCTGCACATGATTGTGGCGAACGATGTGTCTGATACCGCTATCGGTTTCAATAGTGACAACAACGCTGTCATTGTTTTCTGGCCCGACGGCCATCAAGCATTGCCGGCCGCCAGCAAAGCGAATATCGCGCGCCAGCTCATCACCTTAATCGCCCAGCGCATGGAGGGGAGGGGTGACTGAAGGCATCAAGGCCAACCCAGCCGGAATCATTGCCACGCGCGCAACGGTGAACTGGCTGGCGGTGGTGCTTCTTCTGATGTTTTTTCTGCCGGTGCTCGCAGGCTTCGGCTACCTTGCCTTGCTGCGAGACACGGGCCTGCAAAATCAACATACCCGCGCTGCAGTGCACATTATTGCCAGTGAGCAGGCACAGGCTCTGGCCCAGGTGTCCGCAGACTTGCGCACGCGCCTGCAACACGTTGCCGATAGCGAGCTCGGGCAGCAACTGCTAGTCGCCGATGAAAAGACTGCCGGGGTGTTAGAGCGGCAAATTCTACGCCTTTTTCCGGAATTTGCCGACGTGCAGGCATTGCTGCTGACCGACCTGGGCACCGCCACCTTGAGCGGCTCCAGCCATCAACTGCGCAACCATATTGAACTCGATTTGGTGCGCAAAGCGACGGCGGGCGACACCAGCCAACCGGAAACCTACCGGGCAAACAATCAAGTTTTTACCTCCATGGCGCAGTTAGTGCGCTCGCCCGGCGCGGCACGACGGCAAGCAGTAATACTCGGCACTTTCGACAACGGCCTGCTGCCTCGTTGGATGGAGCTGGCTGACCCCAACAATGGCCAAATCACTCTGCAACAGACCCACGTCAAAAATGGCGTCGAGCTGATCACAGTGGGCAGTGCCAGTAAACAGGGCGAAAGCTTCCGTACGGTCTACACCGTACCTGGCACCAGCTGGCAGCTGATGTTCACCCCCTCCGATTCTTTCATGGCGCAGTTTCACATAAGCCGGTTACCGCTACTGCTCGTTCTCGCGCTGGTGTTGCTCAGCGTGGGCGGTGGTCTACTACTGGTTGTGTCGCGAGTGAGTGGCATGCTGGCCAGCGATGAGAAAGAAGAGCATAACCACGCTAAAGATAGCCAGGCAGACAAACACCTGACGCACCCTCTGTTCCAGCGCAAGCAACTGGCTGAAGAAGACGACTCCAGCGATGACATCAGCTTAATGGAGGCAGTGGATGAGCACTTCGAAGATAACCCGGAAGAACCCGTGGTTAATGCTGAGCACTTCCTGCCCGCCCATGTTTTTCGCGCCTATGACATCCGGGGGCACGCCGATCGTGAGCTCAGCGATACGTCAATTAGCCTGATTGGGCGGGCGCTAGGCACCCTTGCCGCAGAAACAGGTGAAACGGCGCTGATTGTCGGCTGCGACGGTCGACTCTCCAGCCCGCGCATCAAAAAAGCGTTGATCAGGGCATTGCTCAGCACGGGGAGCGATGTCATCGACATCGGAGTGGTGCCTACACCACTGCTGTATTACGCCACTCGCACGTTGCAGACGCGTTCGGGGGTAATGGTGACGGGGAGCCATAATCCCGCAGCGGACAACGGGCTCAAAGTCGTGCTGAAGGACGTCTCAAGTGCCAGCGGCCTTATTCAAAACCTGCGCGAAACGGCCCTGGCCGGAGATTTCCGTAGGGGCCGCGGCAAGCTGTCAAAGGCTGACCCGCTGCGCTCCTACCTTGAAGAAATCGTCAGCGACATTACCCTGCCGGCCCCATTGAAGGTTGTGGTAGACGCGGGCAATGGCGCCACCAGCGATATTGCACCGCAGCTGTTTGCCGAATTGGGCTCTGATGTGCTGCAACTGTACTGCGAAATTGACGGCAACTTTCCACACCGCTCCCCCGACACCAGCCGCGAAGAAAACCTCGCCGACCTGGTCGCTTCTGTACGCCACAATCATGCTGACCTGGGTGTGGCCTTTGACGGCGATGGCGACCGGGTGGCCGTAGTCAGCGGTTCTGGAAAAATACTGCGCACCGATCAATTGATGATGCTCTACGTTGAAGACGTGGTGTCGCGCAATCCCGGTACCGACGTGGTTTTCGATGTGAAATGCAGCCGCAATCTCGGGCAACTCATCATCGAACATGGGGGCCGGCCTGTATTGTCCAAAACCGGGCACGCCTTTATGCGAGAAAAAATGGTGGAGACCGGAGCACTGCTGGGCGGCGAGTTCTCCGGGCACATTTTCTTTGGTGAACGCTGGTACGGTTTTGATGACGGCATGTATGCCGCCGTCCGGCTTGCTGAAATACTCAGCAACCAGAACCAGACCCTCGACGAAATGCTCGACGCTTTACCCCAATCGGCTAACACGCCGGAAATCCTCATTCCGGTGTCGGAAGAGAGCAAGTTTTCGCTGGTGCAACAGCTGGTGGATGGCGCCTATTTCCCCGAAGGAAAAGTGAATACTCTGGACGGGCTGCGTGTCGATTTTAACGACGGCTGGGGCTTGGTGCGTGCCTCCAACACTTCGGCGGCGCTCACCGCCCGCTTTGAAGCCTCCACACCAGAACGCCTGCGCGCTATCATGGTCGACTTCAGGGACCAAATGGCCGTTGTATCCCCCGGGTTGATCCTACCCGAATCACCCACGGTCTAGCCGCTAACCCAAGCCCCCTGCTCAGGAACCACTATGTCACTCGACCGCGAATCGGCTCTCAATATTGCCCAGGTGCTCACCGAGGCCTTACCCTATATTCAACACTTCACCGGCAAGACCATCGTCGTAAAGTTTGGCGGCAACGCCATGGTAGATCCCGTGCTACACGAAAGCTTTGCCCGCGATGTGGTGTTGATGAAACTGGTCGGCATGAACCCTGTCGTGGTGCACGGCGGCGGTCCGCAAATCGGTGAATTGCTGAAAAAGCTGAATATCCACACAGAGTTCATCAATGGCATGCGCGTCACTAACAGCGAAACCATGGATGTTGTCGAAATGGTCTTGGGCGGCAGCGTCAACAAGGAAATTGTGTCTTCAATCAGCCGGGCAGGAGGCAAGGCGATTGGTGTCACGGGCAAGGATGGTCAGCTGATACGCGCGCGCAAGCTCACAGTGAACCGTTATAGCCCTGAGTTGGGTGCGTCGGAGATCGTCGACATAGGCCAGGTCGGCGAAGTCGACCAAATCGACACTGAAGTGCTCAACGTGATCCTCAGCAGCCACTTTATCCCCGTCATAGCGCCCATTGGCGCGGACCGAGCCGGTAACACCTACAATATCAACGCCGACCTGGTCGCCAGCAAAATCGCTCAAGTGATGCGCGCAGAGAAGCTTATGCTGCTTACCAATGTGTCAGGGTTGCTCGATAAGGAAGGTAATATTCTTACCGGGCTCAGTACCCGGCAGGTCGACTCGCTCATTGAAGATGGCACCATCAGCGGTGGCATGTTGCCGAAAATAGGCTGCGCGCTGGACGCCGTCAAATCCGGTGTGGCCAGCGCGCATATCATCGATGGCCGTGTGCCCCATGCCGTATTGCTGGAGATTTTTACCGACATGGGTATTGGCACCCTAATCACGGGCCGCTCGAGCTGAGCATAAGGGCAGGATGCGTGTTGCAGGAGCCCCAACGACTCGATAGCATTACCGACACCCGCCAACAATCGTGAGCGCCATGCCGCCAAAGAAATCACAACGCCGTCAGCAGATCCTGGAGGCCCTCGCCAAGATGCTCCAGGCTAGCGCGGGCACCCGCATTACGACGGCTGGCCTGGCTAAGGAAGTCGGCGTTTCCGAAGCCGCGCTCTACCGACATTTCCCCAGCAAAGGGAAAATGTTCGAAGGGCTCATCGAGTTTATTGAAGACACCCTGTTTTCTCGTATCAGCATCATTCTCAGCGAAGAATCGGGCGTGGCGCGGCGCTGTGAGAAAATGCTGCTGCTGTTGCTCGCATTCACCGAGCGCAACCCGGGTATCACCCGCATCCTCACCGGCGACGCGCTGGCGGGTGAGACCGAACGCTTGCACCAGCGTGTTGCACAGCTGTTTGACCGCTATGAAACACAGCTAAAGCAGGTGCTTCGCGAGGCTGAACTGCGTGAGGGTCTGCGCCCCGTGATCCCCTTGCCGGCGGCGGCAAACCTGCTCATGGCTACCGCGGAAGGACGTATTGCCCAGTTTGTGCGCAGTGGCTTTACCCGTTCACCTACAGAAAACTGGCAGGATCAATGGTCCCTGTTGATTAGCGGGTTCTTTCGTCAAGCCGTAACCAGCCCTGGCACAGATCCCGCCAGCCCCCGCGTAGTGCCCTGAAACATACTTCGCGGAGTCACTCTTCTCGGGAGGAGCGGGAACTCAGCTCACGGCGCAAGCGTACCGCTTCTTCAAGCATTTTGAAGCGCTCAATATCGGCGGAGAAGTCGGCGCGAACCTGCTCCGCCTCAACCTCACGGTCTGCAATCTGGCGATCTGTCGCTGCCAGCTCTTTTTGCAGGCTGCTCATCGCCTTGAGGCGGGCATCATCAACGTCATAGCCACGACGCTCAAGATCAGCTGCCTGTGACTGATAGGTCTCGATCTGTTGTTTGAAGCTGCGCCGATTGCTTTTCAAAATTCCCACCCGCAGGCGGAGATCCGCCAAGGCGCGGTCGCGGTGGGCCTCTATGTCCTCAATGGCGCTATAGCGCAACAGCAAGGTTTGATCCCATTTACGTAAACGCTGTTCCTCGCGCGCAGCAGCCTGGTCAACACGCATTTGCAGCGTTGCGTCCGCGAGCTCCTCAGGGGTCAGCACTCTGGGCACCACGCGGATCACCACTCCGCGCTCGTTAAGCACCTCGTAGCCGCGCGCCACATACTGAGGGGGCACGCGATCATCCACCACCACCACATCCTGGTCGTTACGGTAGCGATACAGATCACCATGTGCCACAGCTACAGCCCCCAGGCTAATGCACAGGACCGCGCCGATAAGCTGCATGACAATGGCTCTTTTCACAGACATCAATATAGATGTTGCTAGCCGGGGCAACAAGTCATACGCCGTAACGTTGTCGATAAGCCTGCATGGCAACCAGCACCTCCGCGTAAGTACCCCCCGCTGCTTCCAGGTAGTCAATAATATGGCCCATGTTGATAATACTCAGCACCGGAATTCCCTGCTCTTGCTCCAACTCCTGGATTGCCGAACGATCGCCGGAGCCCCGCTCCTGACGATCAAGGCCAACCGCGACGCCCGCAAGCTGGGCACCCGCCGTTTCAATCAGGGTAATGACTTCACGCACGGCGGTGCCGGCCGTAATCACATCGTCGATCACCAACACTCGGCCCTGCAAAGGCGCTCCGACCAAGACGCCACCCTCGCCATGGGCCTTCACTTCCTTGCGATTGTAGGCAAAAGGGACATCTCTGCCGTGCTTGTCCGCCAAAGCCACGGCCGTCGCCGCCGCCAGCGGAATGCCTTTATAGGCCGGGCCAAGCAGCACATCAAATTCAAGCCCGGCATCAACAATGCTCTGCGCGTAACAGCGGCCAAGAGTAGCAAGCGCGGCACCACTGGAGAACGCACCGGCATTGAAGAAATACGGGCTTACCCGACCGGACTTTAGGGTAAACGCTCCGAACTTCAGGACGTCATGGCGACGGGCGAGCTCTATGAACTCTTGTTGATAGGCGTTCATTTCCGGCTCCGTCGAAGAGTAATGACTGCGAATTGACCGGTTTGGGGTTATGCTTTAACGGTGACGCCGTTATCATAGGCAGTATGCAACGACGACCGCCACACACCCACCGAACCCAAAGCTGCAGCACACTGCCGCCGCCGGCCAACAATAGCCCGGAATGATACACGCTCTCTCAGCAAGGGGCCAAGAATGAGGATCATCAGCTTCAGTGCCGACGGTATTCAGAATGCCGCAAGAAATGGATTTTACGACTGGCTGAGTGAGCAAGACGCGGATTTTATCTGCGTTCAGGATTTGCGCTGCACGGAGTACGATCTTCGCGACGATCTATATTTCCCCCGCGATTACAACGCGTACTTCTATGACGATGTAGACGGCAAATCGAACGGAGTCGCCATTTACTGCCGCAAGCTGCCCAAGGCTATTATGACCGGGCTTGGTTTTGCCGACTTCGACATGGAAGGCCGCTATATACAGGCAGACTATGAGAACCTGAGCATCGGCTGCCTGCTGGCGCCCTACGCAGCACCCGGCGACGCCGGGCAGCTGGCACGCAAAAACGAGTTCTACAGCCTTCTGCACAACCATCTGCAGAAAGTGCGCAATAAACGCCGCGAATTCATTATTTGCGGCAACTGGCAGCTCGCGCATACCGCGGCTGACGTACAGGACACAGAACGCAACAGCACTGTTCCCGGCTTCCTTGCCGAAGAGCGCCAGTGGATGGACGAGTTGGTTGAGGGTGGTTACGTCGATGCCTTCCGCGAAATCAACTCAGACCACGACGAATTCAGCTGGTGGCCGGATGGTGAGCCCGGCAAAAATGGTTGGCGTACCGACTTCCAGGTCATTTCCAAGGGGCTGAAATATTCCGTAGATTACGGTGCTATTTACAAGGCGCGGGTCTTCTCCAGCCACGCGCCCATCATCATGGATTACGACACCGAGGTTTGAGCGGAGCCCTTCAACCCGCCAGCGCCTGTTTCTGCAGGACGATCAACTGGCGGATGCCTTCTTCTGCCAAATCCAGCATTGCCTGCATTTCATGGCGATGGAACGGCGCCCCTTCAGCCGTGCCCTGCACTTCAATAAAGCCGCCGTCTTCACCCATAACCACATTCATATCGGTATCGGCTTTCGAGTCTTCCGGATAATCCAAATCAAGCACGGGAACACCTTGAAAAACGCCGACCGACACAGACGCCACCATTTGCAGCAACGGGTCTGTGGTGATGAGCTTTTTGCGTTGCAGGTGATTCAGTGCGTCGACCAGGGCAACGCAGGCGCCGGTAATCGCCGCCGTGCGTGTACCGCCATCGGCCTGAATCACGTCGCAGTCAACGGTGATGGTGAATTCACCCAGCTTCTTCAAATCGACTGCCGAGCGCAGAGCGCGGCCAATAAGACGCTGGATTTCCAGAGTTCTGCCACCCTGCTTGCCACGGCTGGCCTCGCGGTCCATGCGCGACCCCGTAGATCGCGGCAGCATGCCATATTCCGCCGTCACCCAACCACTGCCTGTGCCGCGCAAAAAACGTGGTACTCCTGGCTCTACTGACGCTGTGCAAATCACACGGGTTGCTCCAAACTCAACCAGCACAGATCCCTCTGCGTGGCAGGTGAAATTACGCGTCAGCGTAACAGTGCGCAAATCGGCAGGCTGACGGCCGCTGGGTCGTTGCATCGGGTCTCTCCAATCAGTGGGTCGCGCAGTATACGCGAGCGTCGGCGTTGCTGCAGAAGGCCTTGGTGAAATGCCGGCGGGTTTTAAAGCCTCAGGGGCAAAGTGATTATCTCTGCGGCGTCAACGCGCTTTGCATCCAACGGCTAATGTCCTGTATCTCGGCCATACACACCTCGTGGCCCATCGGGTATTCTCGCCACTCGACTTTGTAGCCAGCGCCCTTCAGGGTGGTGAGTGCCGATTCACCTAACGACATCGGTAAAACAGCGTCCTGCCGACCATGGCACATGAGAATAGGAATCTGCGCATTCACCTGCGCTTTGGTTGCACCCAGGCCTGTACCGTCAGCAAGAAACGTGGATAGCGCGAGAATGCCCGCGAGGCGTTTCGGGTGATACAACGCAGTGTGGAGCGCCAGTACGCCGCCTTGGGAAAATCCTGCCAGAAGAATACGCTCGGGCGGGGTCCCACTATCCACCTCAGCCTGGATAAGGTCGCGAACTTGGCGAACTGACTTTTCCAGGCCCGCCACATCGAGGCCGCCGCTGGGGTCGAAATCAAACCACGCCCGGGCACGCTGGCCACCAAAGGCTGTGACCGCCATTTCCGGGGCATGAGGGAACACAAAGCGGACAGGCAGGCCTGCCGGCAGGCGAAGCTGGGGCACGATGGGCTCAAAGTCGTGCCCGTCAGCACCCAGGCCGTGAAGCCAGATAACGACGGCGACTGGCGCTGCAGCGGGGTTTATTTCTACTGTAGGTAGGGGGGCGGACAGCATATGGACGTTACCTTTCGCCTGCAGTGCTCGAATTCCTGGAGCATCAATCATACCAGACAGCCAAGGCCGCGCCTCTACCCAAGGTGTGAGCTGGACAAATAGGCTGCTAGACTCGACCTTTGATTTTTTGTTGGGGCGAGCTCTTGGCACCTATTTACAGCATGACCGCATTTTCCAGGGAAAGTGCGTCCGCGAACAATGGCGAACTCACTGTAGAGCTTCGCAGCGTCAACCATCGCTACCTCGATTGCAGTTTCAAATTGCCTGACGCGCTGCGCAACGCCGAAGCAGGCCTGCGCGAACGCGCTACGGCGCGGCTTTCACGCGGCAAATTGGACTGCCTGTTTCGTTTTCAGTCCGGCACAGTGCGGGCCGCGGGATTGGTGGTTGACCACAGGCAAGTGCAGAAAGTGGTCAATGCGGCACTGGAGGTCAGTGCGCTGCTGCCAGGCTCACAGCCCATCAACCCACTTGAGCTGCTGCAATTTCCCGGCGTTTGGGGCACGGCAGAAGCCGATGAAACCACCCTTGTGCAGCAGGCCAACGCGCTGTTCGACGCCGCCCTGAAAACCCTGCTGGAAAACCGAGCTCGCGAAGGCGCCAAACTCGCCGTGTTCATCCGCGACCGATTAGCTCAAGTGGAAGCCGCGACCGCTGCAGCGCGAGCGGAAGTGCCGGCTTTGCGCAAACAGCAGCAGGCGCGACTGAGGGCTCGCTTGGCGGAGTTGCAGGTTGAGGTTGACCAAGGCCGGCTGGAACAGGAATTGGTGTACCTGGCGCACAAGGCGGATGTCGAAGAAGAGCTCGATCGGCTGCAGGCACACATCGGAGAGGTACGCCTCACGCTCAACAAGGGCGGGCCCTGTGGCCGCCGCCTGGACTTTCTCATGCAAGAGCTGAACCGGGAAGCAAACACACTGTCCTCTAAGTCCACCGCCAGCAGCAGCACACACAATGCCGTTGAACTGAAGGTGCTGATCGAGCAAATGCGGGAGCAGATCCAGAATATTGAGTAATGCTGCACGCAGTCCCCGCAATCTTCACGGCCGCACCTGTTGCTGCCGTCGACTGAGTACCGGCTGGAGTCTGGGCTAAAGTACAGTATGTTCAACCACGGTGAGCAAAGCGGATCTGAGTTGTTGCCAGTGGGCACAGTGTCAGGCTCTGATGGTGCCTACCTGCATATCGGAGAACACTCATGACTAACTGGACAGAACGCGTTTGCGTCATTACGGGCGCCGGAAGTGGCATTGGGGCGGGGCTGGCCCGTCATGCACTAAAGTGTGGCATGCACGTCATTGGCGCTGATGTTGACGCCTCTGGGCTGCAACAACTGGCGGATAGTGTGCCAGAGCATCCGTCGCGCCTGGTTACGCAAACTTTAGATGTGACTGACGCGGACGCAGTCGCGGAATTCGCAGCCTGGGTGTATGCAGAACACGGCAAGGTTCACTTGCTGTTCAATAATGCAGGGGTTCTGGTGGACGGCAAGTGCTGGGAGCGGCCGTTGCGCGATTGGCGCTGGATTATCGACGTGAACCTGATGGGGGTTGTGCATGGCCTTCATCATTTTGTACCTCGTATGCTGAAGCAGGGTGAACCCGGCCGGGTCGTCAATACCGCGTCAATTGGCGGGTTGCTCGGCGGCGGTACCTTTATGAGCCCCTATCAGACCACCAAGCATGCAGTCACGGTGTTGACGGAAAGCCTCTACAAGGAACTGGCGCAGGAACCCGGCGAGATCACCGCCTCAGTGCTGTGCCCAGCGGAAGTTGCCACGGGCATTTGGCATTCCGACCGCCTGCGGCCCGCAGACCAGCATGTAAAGCTGGGCGACGCAGAGCAAGCATTTCGCGATGTGGTCGCCAGCAATGTGGCGGCAGGCCTCACGCCCGACGATTTTGCGGCGCAGGTATTCACAGGTATCGAAGCCGGCCAGTTTTGGCTCATCCCCGATACCGGTTTTATGCCCATGCTGGAGCAACGCAACACCGATATCGCACAGCAACAGAATCCGGATGTGTCCACTCAGGTTGACTTCGATCGCTGAGCGCAATGGCGCAAACGGGTGCTTCCCGACCGGTAACGAAGAGCTTCACAATGTACGAAGATCTGCAGGATCAAGTCGCCGTCATCAACGGCGCATTGCTATGCATGGATGGCGGGGACCCCGCTCGCACCAACTCACCCCGCTTCAACTAAGGGCGGCTCCGGCGGCACCGCCGTAAAGCCACAAATCCTGCACATCTATCAGCCAAAACGCCTTTGTGCGCCAAGCTTTTTACGGGCCGCTTGGCTTGCAAAAAAACCGTCATTGTCGCAAGCTCATGAGAACATCCAATAAAAGAACGTTATGCCCAAACAAGTCGACCACCAACAGCGGCGTGCGATGATTGCCTCATCCGCCGCACGCTGCATAGCAGAACACGGCCTACAAGGGGCGACCGTGCGCGCCATTGCGCTTTCATCGGGCGTATCCAAGGGCATTGTAGAGCACTACTTTACGGACAAGGACGCCGTTATCGCGGCCGCGCTGGAGCAGATGAACCTGCGTTATGTGCGCCGGGAGCAGCGGCTAACCGCCGGGCTCGCCGGCCTCCCCGCACTGCGCGCCCGGCTGCAGGCTATTTTGCCGCTGAACTCGGAGTCCCGCGATGAGTGGAAAATTCGGCTGTGTTTTTGGAGCGTCGCGGCCATCGAACCCCGGCACCGACTTGAACAACAAAAGCGCTTGGCGCTGACCCGCAAGCGCTATGAGCACGACCTGGAAGAGGCAGCGGCGTGTGGCGAAATTCATACCGCAACAAACCTGCAGCAAGTCGCCGGCGACCTCACGCTATTCATGGCGGGCGCCTCTTGCGGCGCTTTGCTTAACTCGCGCTATTACTCAGCACGGCACCTGCGCGGCCTTATTAAGCGCACCTTGAACAACCTGACCCTGGAGCCAACATCATGACCATCCGCGACGCACGCAGTGAAGACCAGGTACTGACTCAAGCCTGGGACCAGTTCTGTGATCAACTCAAGGTGGCGGGGCGCCTACCCTTCAGCCCCGGCGTTCCCGGCGGCGACTTGAGCCGTGCCGCCGGCTTCCGCTGCCTTGCACAGAACATTGGCCTGGGCATGCAGTTTTTCCTGGAAAACGATGACCCGCTGCACCCGGAGCTACTCCACTATTTTGACCCCATCCGCAAACAGGGCGGTGACAACCCTGACGCGGTGTATGTCGGGGGCCCGATCAATGGCACCGACACCTACCGCATTCATGGTAATCGTGGCAGCGCACGCTACTTTGCAGTCACTGCAGTAGAGCACGGCAATACCCCTTGGGGCGGTGCTGCGGTACACACACTCTTCGGCCAGGACCTGGATGTGGCCGACGATGGCAGCTTTGAATTGATCTGCAGCCCCGACCGCCACCCGGGTAACTGGCTACAAACGTCACCCAACACGTTCCGTGTCACCTTCCGGCAGTTCTTCGCGGATTGGGAGCAAGAGCGCCCTATGCACGCAAGCATCGACCGCATCAGCGGTAAGCCCGCTCCGGCACCGGTTATGGACGCCGCACGGCTGGAACAAGGCCTGGCCCGTGTGTCCCACTGGGTAGGCGATTCGCTGGCCTATTGGGCCGACATGATCGAGCGCTGGAAGGTACAGCCCAACACCTTCCTTTCCTATCGGCAGCTCGATGACAATGCCATCGATGCCACGCCCGGCGGCGAGCCCTTGATCGCCTACTGGCAACTGCCCGCAGACGAAGCGCTGGTGGTGCGGGTAACTCCCCCCAAGGCGCACTACTGGGCGGTGGAATTTGGTAACTACTGGTGGTGTTCTATGGACTACCGCAGCGTGCTGAGCAACACCAACTGCCACTATGCCCAGCTGCAAGATGACGGCGAACTTATTCTGGTTATCGCCCATGTCGATACCGGCCACGCCAACTGGCTAGACCCTGCCGGCTTTAATGAAGGCTACGTGACGGTGCGCTGGATGCAGGCCGACCACTACCCTACGCCGCAGGTACAACAGGTCAAGCTAAGCGAGTTGAACACCGTATTACCCGCCAAGGTACGGCGGGTAGATGCCGCTGAGCGGGCGGCGCAAATTGCTACCCGGCGGCGCGGTGTTACACAGCGCTTTGGCGTCTAACCCTTAAAGAACATTCACACCCTACAAGGATAAGATCATGGATTTGGAGCTGCAGGGCAAGACCGCCATCATCACCGGCGGCAGTGGGGGCATTGGGCGTGGCCTGGTGCTGGAGTTTGCGCGCGAGGGATTGAACGTGGTCAGCGCCTCACGCGATGTGGCCACCGGTGAAAAGCTCGCCGCAGAAGCCGCAAAACTTGGGCTACCCGGCAAGGTGCTGGCCATCGCCACCGATGTGACCAACCGCGCCAGTGTAGACGCCATGGTGGCGGCCGCCAATGCCGCTTTCGGGCCGGTGGACGTGCTGGTCAATAACGCTGGGGGTGTTGCCCACCCTTCCGATATTGAGGTGCTGGATGCAGACGCGCGGCGATGGGAAATTGCTCTCAACATAGACGGGGTGGTCAACTGCTGCCAGGCGGTAGCGCACGATATGCTGTCGCGCAAAACCGGCAGCGTCATCAACATTTCCTCTAACTCGTCCTTGCTGGGCGAAGCCGCAGCCAACGTGGTGCACTACGGCGGCGTGAAAGGCTTCGTCAACAGCTTCTCCAAGGGCCTGGCCTGGGAATGGGCGGGCAAAGGTGTGCGGGTCAACAATATCTGCCCCGGCTGGATTGTGCCCCATGAAGCGGACGAGGTCGGTGAAGGCAGCTTCTGGAACCGCTTTGGCTTCGAAACCATGGGCAAGCCCGACGATATGGAAAAAGCCCTGCAAGACGGCACCCTGTACAACATGAGCGGACTGCCGATTCCGAAGCTGGGCCGCCCGGAAGACATTGCCTGGATGGCGCTGTTCCTGGCATCCGAACGCTCAGGCTACGTCACCGGACAACTGATCTCAGTCAGTGGCGGCGCCTACATGCCCTGAACCGCAGGCAGAGACACCTGCCAGGAGAATACAGATGAGTGAATGGACCCCGCCGCAGCGCCCCGAATGGGTGCAGCGGGTGATCGACGAAGGGCAGCACATGGACATCCGCAGCCTGGTGCCCCTGCGCGCCGAAGAGCTGATGGATACGGCCCGACGCAACACCGGCCTCGATGATTTTGGCAGCGACAACTGGCTGGAGGGGTTTCAGGTGTTCCTGCAGTCCGTGGACGATGAAGCCGACCTGCATCTGCTAGGCCGCCTGATGACACGTTCCGACATCCTGCGCTGGCTGGAGGCGCGGCTGGGTATTGAAGCCGCTTACGCGCAACATCCGGAAATTGACAACGAGGTGATCGACCAGCCTGTTATCGTCACCGGCCTGCCGCGTTCCGGTACGTCAATCCTGTTTGAGCTGCTGGCCGAAGACCGCCGGTTTGGGTCACCGCGCAACTGGGAAATGATGTTCCCCTACCCCCCGCCAGAAGCAGACAGCTACCACAGCGACGCCCGGATAGCCCGCTGTGAACACCTGGTCACACAGTGGAATCGCGTGGTACCCAGCTACGCCACCATGCACGAGATGGGAGCGGAAATTCCCAATGAATGCATTGTGGCGATGAGCTGTACCTTCCGCAGCGAAAACCTGCCCGGCCAATACCAGATACCGAGCTACAACAACTGGTATTACCAACAGGATCTGGAACCCGCCTATCGCTACTACAAGCGCATGTTAAAAGTTCTGCAGTGGAAGAATCCCCGGCAACACTGGCTACTCAAAGCACCCTCGCACCTCGGTAACCTGCCCGTGCTGTTTCGGGTGTTCCCTGATGCGCGAGTGGTGATTACCCACCGCGACCCCATTGTGGCGCAGGCATCAGTCACCAATCTGCTGGGAACCTTATACTGGATGCGCAGCAGCCAGGACTTTGACGCCCGTGCATTCGAAAACCTGATGACACCCGAAGCCGGTGCCGCGCGGCTCAATGCCGTCGTCGACCTACTGGAAAACCAGCAGCTGCCGCCGTCACAAGTGCACAGCTTTCTATATTACGAGCTGATCAAACAACCTCTCGCCGCATTGGATGCGCTCTACCGGGAAATGGGCACGCCGCTGGACGCCGCCGGGCGCGAAGCCATGCAGGCCTACCTGGCACGCAAGCCCAAGGGCAAATTCGGTAAACATCAGTACAGCTTGAACACCGAGAGCCGGGGGCTGTATCAGCGCTACCAGAA